>SDBU01004433.1_pt1 | contig 17212 bp, 11 predicted proteins | sample 2277071 | NCBI WGS metagenome assembly SDBU01 (sample SAMN10397929, study PRJNA504765) | marine sediment metagenome | isolation source: marine sediment core GS08_GC12, 126 cmbsf | place: Arctic Ocean: Gakkel Ridge, Loki's castle | collected 2008 | reverse complement strand
GCTATTACCAGGGCATTGGCTGAAGCTTTGCCGGATAGAGCTTTTGCTGGCTGGTTTCGAGATTGCAATACCGTCTCTTCTGGCATTGATCCCAGGACTAATGAACACTTCGTTGATATTGGATTCATTTTGGGTAAGGGAGGAGGCGGAGCTGTTTATGAGGCAGACGGTTATAACCATATTGGGATTATTGCTTGTTGTGGCGGTAATCTCGCTCAAGACCCTGAGATGCTTGAATATCGTGACCCTTGGTTTTTAGAGTATTTTGAATATGACCAGGATTCAGCCGGTGCCGGATGTTGGAGAGGAGGTCTTGGTACTTATGGCAGAATAAAATTATATTCTCCGTCTTCCACCATTTCTGTACTTGGTACGGGCAATACTAAGAAAGAGGAACCCTTTGGCCTCTTCGGTGCGAAAGCTGGTAGTCTTAGTAAGATTAAGTATACTTTCCCTGACGGCACACAAAAGGAATGCAAGTCTATAGACTCGCTTCCTTCTGTCCCATCAGGGACAATTTGGGAACAGTGGACATCGGGAGGAGGGGGATTTGGAGACCCTTACTTAGCACCTGCGGAGAAAGTCTTAGAAGGGGTAAGGAATGAGATTATCTCTATAAAGAGTGCCAAGGAGGATTATGGCGTAGTAATCGAGGGGGATGTGGAACATCCCAGTTCACTCAAAATCAATTGGCAAGAGACAAACACAGTGCGAGGTTCTCGACCTATTGTTCCTTTACCAGAGATACCTAAGAGATGAGAAATAAAGGTTGATTTCAACTGACTGAACAATGGGAACTGCTTAGAGGAGAGTGTAGAGATGATTTTAGGAGACGCTTTGAGAAGGAGTGCTAATGTTTACCCTGATAAGATTGCTGTTATCGATAAAGTAGGGAAGTACCTTCCTATAAATACCAAATATACCTATAAAGAGCTGTATGAAAAGGCAAATAGTTTAGCCAATGGGTTATTGTCCTTAGGCCTTAAAAAACAAGATAGGGTGGCATTACTTACCGATGCGAGAATACAATTTTTGACTTCTTGGTTTGCCATAGCCAAAGCGGGTTTGATTCTGGCTCCTATTAGCACGGCATATCTGGGAAGAGAGCTAAACCATCTACTTAATGACAGCGGGGCTAGGGCTTTGATTATAGATACAGACCAAGTAGAGAAAGTAGAAGCTATTAAATCGCAAATAGGGGTTGAATATTTTATAGGTCTTGGCCAAGGGCATAACTGTCCTTACGATCTTACCACAATGATTAAAGAAAATCCTCCCACAGAACCTCAAGTAAAGGTAGATAATGAAGATTTGGTGGCACTTTTATATACCAGTGGGACGACAGGTTTACCTAAAGGAGCGATGATAACTCACCGGAATTTCTCAGCGTCAATGCTCAGCTTTATGGCTGAAATGCGTCCTGCCCCTTATTGGAAATCCCTTTCCTTTACCCCTCCCTTTACCGGCGGTGGTATATTCTCAATGAGTTGGCCAATATTTAGAGGCAGTACTGTAGTGCTTTCTAACTTCGAGCCTGAAAAGGCGCTTCAAATTATTGAAGAGGAAAAAATAGACCTTACCGTGCTCGCTCCTACCTTGACTGCTAGAGTGGTTAGGTATTTCCAGTCGAATCCAAAGGAATATGATTTTAGCAATTTAAAGCGCATAATGACCACAGCTGCTCCTATTTCTCCCGAGCTAATAAAGGAATCTAGCAAGATCTTTGGAGATGTATATGTAATGCCTTTTGGATGCACTGAGACTGTTGCCATGGGAACCTTCCTCCATAAAGAAGAAGTAGCCTTGGAAGGCCCGCTGTCGAAGAGGCTCAGTTCGGTGGGAAAGGCAATGGTTGGTTATGAAGCAAAGGTAGTAGATGATGAAGGTAATGAGGTTAAGCCTGGTGAAGTAGGGGAACTTATGATTAAAGGGGATGCTGTAGCTAAGGGATATTGGAATAAACCTGAGGAGACTGCAACTGAGTTTGAGGATGGATGGTGGCATACAGGAGACTTGGCTAGGGTTGATGAGGATGAGTATATCCATATAGTAGATAGGAAGAAAGACATGATCCTTAGTGGAGGAATGAACGTTTATCCCCGGGAAATTGAAGATGTGCTTTATGCTCACCCGGCAGTATTACATGCAGCAGTCATCCCGGTCCCCGATGAAGAGTGGGGTGAGAGTGTTAAAGCGGTGATTGTTCCAAGGCCAGGGGCGAAGGTTACTGAAGAAGAGATCATAGGATTTTGCAAGCAAAACCTTGCCTCATATAAGAAGCCTCGCTCTATAGATTTTGTTGAGACTGTACCTATAAACCCTCAAGGGAAAATAATGAAGAGAGAACTAAGGGATATGTATAGAGAGAAATATAAGAAGGATAAAGAAGTAATACAATGGGGAGAAACTAAGAGGGCGTAACATCCACCAGATAGAAGGATGCGAAAATATCACCCTGTTTTGAACCTTGCTGAAAATTAAAGCCAGTCAATATTGTATAGAGCGGTTTATGTCCTATACACCGAGATGCTCAGCCTTGACTTTTTCATTATCTCTCAATTCCTGAGGTGGGGAATAATATACTATTTTACCTTTACTCATTACATAGACGTAATCGGCTACTTCAGTAGCTAAGCGGAAATTTTGCTCCACTAATAGGATAGAAAGCCCCTCTTCACTTTTAAGCTGTTGAATAGTGTGCTCAAGATTGCGGACAAGCATGGGAGCCAGCCCTTCCGAGGGCTCATCCATCAAGATAAACTCGGGATTACCCATTAACGCCCGACCTATAGCTAGCATTTGTAATTCCCCTCCGCTAAGGTGATTTCCCCGCGCACCGGCTCTTTCCCTTAGTCGTGGAAAGAAAGAGAAAACTTTATCCAAATCCCAACCTGGCTTACCAGTGGTGCGTGCTGCTATGAGAAGGTTTTCTTTTACACTCAGCGACGGGAAGATACGCCGACCCTGGGGGACTAAGCCGATACCCATTCGGGCAATTCGATAAGGCTGAAGACCAGTGATATCTGTCTCTTTAAACCACACTGTACCCTGGCGCGGCGGGTTAAAGCCAATAATTGAGTGGATGGTAGTCGTTTTCCCCATCCCATTGCGCCCAAGAAGAGCTACCACAGAGCCTTCCTCGACTTCTAGTGAAACACCTTGGAGAATATGACTATCACCGTAGTAAGTATGCACATCAACTAGTTTCAGCATCCTCTGCCTCCTCACCCAAGTAGATCTCCCTGACCCTTGGGTCAGTCCTGATTTCACGTTGGCTACCCTCAGCCACTATCTGACCATAATGAAGCACGGTAATACAGTCAAGATCCAGAGTAAATATGAAGTCCATATCGTGGGCAATAATAACCGTAGTAACATCCTTTCCAAAACCCTGGATCATGCCGGTGATGATACCAATTTCAGCTGACGTCATCCCAGAAGTGGGTTCGTCTAATAATAATAGCTTGGGTTCTGAGGCTAGGCTGAGAATCAATTCTATCTGACGCTGTTCTCCATATGCTAATTCCTTAACCGGCACGTCTCGTTTTTCCCATAAACCGGATGGCTCCAATAGCTCCCGGGCTTTAACCCATAAATCGCTATAGGCAGTAATTGGGCGAAACATGTTAAATTGGGAGCATCGCATAGCTTGGAGAGCCAGCAAAACATTATCGATGACTGACAGCCCCAAGAACAGGTTAGTTATTTGAAATGTGCGGGATAAACCAAGACGAGTCCGGCGATGCACCGACATATTAGTAACATTCTGCCCGAAAATGAATATCTGGCCGGTAGAAGGGGGTAATGCTCCACTAATTACATTAAATAAAGTAGTTTTCCCCGCTCCATTAGGCCCAATAATACCTCGAAGCTTACCAATCTCTAAGCTGAAAGAGACACTTTGTAATGCCTGTAGCTCGCCGAAGTTTTTGGAGAGATTCTTCACCTCTAATGACTTCATGCTCCTATCCTCAGACCTTTCCACCGCTGGACTAAATAACCACCGATTCCTTTAGGGATAAACATAATGGTAAGCACAAAGACTATGCCAAAAATCAAGAGCCAGCGTTCAGTATATGTACTGACTACATACTGTAAAAGGGTGACTATTGCACTACCAATAATCGGTCCAAAAAGAGTGCCGGCGCCACCAAGGATCATCATAAAGAAGACCAACGCCGCGGTAGTTATGCCCAGCGAGTAGGGGCTAATAAAACCAAGATAATAAGCATTTAAACTACCAGCCAACCCAGCAAATGCTCCGGCAAGGATAAAACAAAGATGTTTATAATTTCGGGTATTGTAGCCTAGGCTTTGCATCCGGGATTCGCTCTCACTAATACCAATTAGGGCATGACCTAAAGGAGAGCGGATAATACGGTATAACAGAAAGAAAGAGAGAATAAAAAATAAAAGAACTAACCAGTAGAAATAGGTGCTATTTGCCATAGACCAAGGCAACCCTAGGTCAGGACGAACAATCCCGGGCAGCCCGTCATCACCTCCGGTCAGGGAGCGCCACTGCCAAGCAATGGCAAAAAAGACCTGCCCCATTGCTAATGTAACCATAAAGAAAACGATGCCTCTAGTGTGCAACAGAACAAGACCAATCAATGCAGCAACAAGCGCTGCTAATAAAATACTGATAGGCATAACCAGCCAAAAAGTTCCAGGTCCCTCGGTTATTAGTCTAGTTGTAAGTAGTCCTGTAGTATAACCTGCTACTCCAAAAAAGACGCCATGCCCAAAAGAAGGCATCTCTCCTCCCCCATACCCAGCTATAAGATCTAGGCTCATGGCAAAGATAGCATAGATCAGTATCGTGGTCAGCAGACTCAAACCGTAAGGATAATAAGTGCGCAACAAAACTGGTGACACAACAAGGATAATGCCAATAAGCAAGAGAAGCGATTTTAAATTTACATAACGTCTTTGCTTAGTTAACAAGTTTATTCCACCTATCAACATGACCTACACCACTTTCTTTCCTAACAATCCAGCAGGCCTAACAAGCAAAACGATAGCCATCAGCATAAATACAGCAAACATAGCAAGGCCTGGGAATAAAGCTCTAATAACGGTATCAACTATGCCAATCATCATAGCCCCCAACAGGGCACCTGGTAAGCTTCCCAGCCCACCCACAACTACTACAACTAGGGCTACAATCAAAATTTCAAGGTCTAAACCGGGATACACTCCTTGCATAGGCCCCCCAATCACTCCACCAAAACCAGCCAAAAACGCACCCAGAACGAAGACTAAAGTGAAAATTACTCCGATGTTTATACCTACCCCAGTTACCATTTCCTTATCATCCACCCCGGCGCGGATAATTGAACCGATTCGCGTCTTCTCCTGGAACAGCCATAAGCCAACTGCTATCATCAAGCCGATAGCAATGATTGCCAAACGGTATATAGGGAAAGACATCCCCATAATTTTTACAGAACCAGCAAGGATGGTAGGTGCGGCAATGGACTGAGGGAACCCCCCCCAAATCCACAGAGATATGTCCATGAAAATATAAACAAAGCCGAAAGTTAAAAGCACTTGGCCAAGAACTTCCTTATGGAGCTGGCGAAGGAAGAAACGCTCCATGACTATGCCAATCACCCCGACAGCTGCCCCTCCGGCTAAAGCAGCCAGCAAGAAATTTCCTGTCGCTCTAGCAACAGATAAACCAACATAGGCACCGAACATAAAATAAGAGCCGTGGGCTAGATTAACAATATCCATAAGCCCATACATCAGTGTCAGCCCGGAAGCTAAGAGGAACAATAACATTCCGTAGCTCACACCATTTAAAAGTTGAATCACAAATTGCTCGATAATAACCTCCCTCGCATAGTCCCCATTAACGATTTTGTGACACTATGTTGTACTTAAGGTTTTAGCATACGCCTTTCTAACTATTAAAAATCTTTTAAGCGTAAAATCAGCCACACGCTATCCGGGCTTTGCTGGGTAGTTCTTTGAGAATTAACAACAAACGCCAAGTAGAACACACTACCACTTAGGGTAGTCCATCGCACAGACCATGATATTTAGCTCAGACAGCTACCGCAGTTTCTTGAAATTCGCTTTCCAATGCTCAGCCGAATATTCATACGGGGATACTGTGTCCTTCAGGACAGCGATCGGTACGTTCAGTATCTGACCATCCACTTTTTCCAATAAAAGGAAATAGCAATCGAGGATAGGATTTTGATTAGCATCAAATCTAAACCTGCCCCGAGGGGTATCAGAAATGTCTACTTCTTTCAGAGCTTTAAGAAACCTGGGAACATCCTCAATATCACCCTCAATTGCTTCCAGAGCAGCTACAATCACCTGAGCACTGAGATAGCCAGAAAAGGCTTGCTTACCAGGCAAACCACCCATCCTCTTCAAGTATTCTTGGACATAATACTTATTCTCCGGAAAATCCAAAGCGTTAGACCAGTGGTCTGTCATGATAGCTCCAAGGATACCGCCTTCAGTGTGAGCCGCTATAAGCTCATGGTCAGTATAGCTGCCTTCACCGAGTAGAGGTATCTCCATCCCATATTCCACATACTGCCTTGAAAAAACTAGAGCACTAGCGCCATATATCTGTATGTAGAGGGCATCAGCTTCATCAAGTTTCATGGCGCCAATGTAAGGGCCAAAGTCGTTCGTTCCCAGGGGGTACCAAATTTCCTGAACAACCTCACCACCAACTGCGTCCCAGGCTTTCTTTGTTGCCTCGACAACCTCACGTCCATACGCATAGTCCGATGCGATGATAATCATTTTACGATAACCGAGTTCGTGATAAGCATAGGCAGCCATAGGGGCACTAGTCAGTGAGGTGGCATAGGATGTGCGGAAAATATAAGGGGAGCGAATCTTTGGGTCTAAAGTTATTTGCTCTGCACTAGCATTACTTATGATGAGGGGAATACCAGCCTGGTGAACATAATCCCGTATGGCATAAGCCACGTGACTCATATGAATCCCAGACAAGATATGAACCTTATCAGCCTCCACAAGTTTCTTGACTTTCGCCATCGCTACATCAGGTTTCCCTTCGCTATCCTCAAAAATAAGCTCGATTTTCCGACCAGCTACTTCCCAGCCTATTTTGTCCATGTAGATTTCCCAAGACGCAGTCGCAGTCGGCCCGATGAAAGCAGCAACTCCGGTAGAAGGAAATGCAATGCCAATTTTGATGGGCGGCTTTGCTGGGGCTGGGGCTGGGGCACAGGCAGCAAATATAGGGACTATGACCAGTGTAAGGGCTAACGAAATTAGCAGTATTTTATTTCTCATTGATTTACCCTCCATAAAGCTTAAAAACTCCCTTTTTCATTATACTTAATCTTCTCACATACTACTACCTCCTCGCTTGATAGCGTTAATGGAAGGTTGCGTTCAAAGGTCGGTTATGTTTCGACCCACCTGAGAAAAAATCTACAACACTACCTCCCCCCTTGTCAAGTAGGGGGCGCCTTTAGGAAACCTTGCTCAGCCTATTCCAATCCTCTTTTTCACCTCCCCTTCCTTCTCGGGGAGATATAAGGTATAGCTTCCAAATCTATCACAAAGTAGGTTGAACTCTGGGAGGACAACGATGGTGGTGGTGGGGAGCTCTATAATAGCTGGACCTTCCACCTTATTCCCGAAGCCAAGCTTCGCCCCATTGTAGATGGAGGCATCCACCCACTCCTTCTGTCTTGTGAGATATATCTTTCTCCTTCCCTTTATAGCATGAGAACTATCTATCCCCTGATATGGCTCCTCCTTGAACTTTGGCTTGGGGGTTACTCCCCACGCTGTAACCCTCAAGTTTATAAGCTCCAGAGGAACACCCTCTTCCTTGAGTTGATACCCATAGAGCTTATCGTGAAGAGCGTGGAAATTATCGCTTATGGAATCAAGGAGCATACCTTCCCTCTCCTCGGCTGTTATGGGGGTAGCTATCTCATAATATTCACCGATGTATCTCACATCGAGGGCATAATCGAACCTCCTCCTATCCTTCGGAACCTTCTCAACCTCTAACATTCTCGTCCCTTCATCCTCCATCTCCTTAAAAAGAGAGTTAAATCTATCCTTATCTACTGCAGCGAAGGGAAGGCGATATGTTCTCACGAAGTCATGTCTCAGGTCAGAGATGAGCATCCCCGTGGCGCAGAACACAGAGGACTCCTTAGGCACTATAGCTACAGGTATCTCCAGTTCGAGGGCTATGCTGCAGGCATGGACTGGTCCTGCCCCCCCTGCAACGATGAGCGGGAACTCCCTGGGGTCCCATCCTTTTTTAACAGTTATCTCCCTTACCCCACTCGCCATGTTGGTATTTATAACATCATACATGCCTGCAGCAGCAGCTATAACATCCATTTTTGCCTTATCCGCAACCTTCTCTTTTAGGGCCTTGTAAGCCTTATCATAGTTTAGCTTCAACTTCCCACCGAGGAAGTAATCGGGGTTAACATAGCCGAGGATAAGGTCCACATCCGTGCTGGTCGCTTCCTCTCCACCTATATCGTAGCAAGCGGGACCTGGGTCTGCCCCCATGCTCATGGGTCCCATCCTGAACATCCCCCCGGCGTCGATCCAAGCCACTGTCCCTCCTCCCGCTCCTATGCTGTGAATTTCCACCATGGGCAGAGCCAAAGCTCTGCGGTCTATCTTCCCCTCTAGGGTTATAACAGGCGTTCGCTCCTTGATGAGGCAGGCGTCGAAGCTCGTCCCTCCCAAATCTATCGTTATGAAATCGTCAAGCCCCTGAACCCCGGCGTAGACGAGCCCAGCAACAGGACCACCAGCCGGTCCTGAGACTAATGTTGCTGCGGGGTGTCGGATAGCTACCTCGGGGAACATAACTCCACCATTGGATTGCATTATGAGGAGGGTAACCTCACTTTTCAAGTCGGCAAGGTTCTTCATAAGCCTATCAAGATAACTCTTCAGAAGGGGACCAGTATAGGAATTGAAGGCTGTAGTGCTCACCCTCTCATAAAGCCTTATCTGGGGGAGGATGTCGTAGGAGATGGTAACATAGGCTTCAGGGAATTCCCTCTCCAATATCTCTCTCGTTTTCCTCTCATGCTCAGGGTTGGCGTAGGAATGCATATAACACACGGCAACGGCCTCAACCCCCTCCTCCTTGAAAAGCCTTATAGCCCTCCTCACATCCTCCTCATTGAGAGAGGCCACGGCTTTCCCCTCGAGGTCCATCCTTTCCTCAACTGGTCTTCGCAAGTATCTGGGAACCAGGGGAGAGGGGGCGGTGTACTTGTTGTCATAAAACTTCTCCCTCTGCCCTCTTCTCATCTCGACGACGTCTCTTACCCCCTTAGTGGTCAGAAGTCCTGTTTTCGCTCCTGTGAGGGTGAGGACAGCGTTTGTGGTAACCGTCGTCCCGTGGACTATGATGTCCACCTGCCTTAGGAATTCCTCAAGGCTAACTCCTCTAGCGCTTGCCATCTCACCAAGGCCGTTCATAAAGCCTAGGGAGGGGTCTTTGGGGGTAGAGGGTGTCTTATAGATTACAGCATTTCCCTCTTCGTCAATGAGAAGGAAATCAGTAAAGGTTCCCCCCACGTCAACACCAATCCTATATCTTGGCATGTAACCTCCCATAAGCGCACTGTGCTTGTCAAATTCTATGCACTCAATTTATTTTGCCTTTTAAAGGCTTTCGACTAACCTCCCAAAGGTCAGATAGAGGCAGCCTGGAGCCACAAATCTTATATGGTCTCTTCTGAGGGAGACCCCGATAGACAATGGTGGCTACTCTCCTTGCTATCTCCCAAGCGTACGTCCACCCCAATGGCCTTCATGAATAGCCTCAAGAATGGTGCGAGGCTCAACACAATCACCAATTGCGTAAACTTCTAGCTCAGGCACCTGTGCGAGCTCATCAAATAACTTTCTATTTGGTGTAAGTCCTCCTGCTAAAACTACAGTGTCACCTTTGATTTCACTCTTCACTCCAGACCTATCGCTAACAACTATACCACTGTCGTTAACTGCCTCCAAGCGCACCCCGGTGCGTATCTCAACATCTTGTTCAGATAGCCTTTCAAAGAAGGCAAGTCTGCTAATGTCTGTCATGTCCCGAGCAATTTCATCACCTCTAGTGGTGATGGTAACTTTTTTCTTCTGCTCAGCTAGAAATAAAGCAGCATCGCAGGCAATCATTCCACCACCCACTATGATTACATTCTTGCCTGTCTGAACTTTATGAAAAACATCCAAAACTTCAATAACAAGGGATTTGCTTACCCCCGGAACATCAGGAACCCAAGGAGTAGCTCCCGTAGCCACTACGGCAACATCATACTTGCCATCCTTAATGGTTTGGCTGGTTGCCTCACCTTCAACGATTTTAACACCTGCCTTTTTGACTTGCGTGGAGAGGTAGTCAATAAGGCGTCTTATATCTGCCTTAAAGTCAGGAACTGATGCCTCTATAAGTACCCCGCCTAGTTTCTTCTTCTCGAATAGTGTAACTTCATGACCTCTTAAAGCGGCCACAGTGGCAGCCTCCATTCCACCTGGACCTCCGCCAATTATTGCTACCTTTTTGGGCTTAACCGCTGGGATAATCTTAAACTCATCCTCACAACCTACAGCTACATTTACTGCACACTGCACACAACCGAGTGCGGTGCCTCTATCCTGACAATCACCACAGCGGAGGCAAGGACGAATATCTTCCGGCCGGCCTTCCTCGGCTTTCAGAGGGAAATAGGGGTCAGCAAAAAGTGGTCTTCCTAGGCCAATGAAATCCCCCTTGCCTTCTTCTAGTATTTTTTCAGCAAGTTCAACGGAATTAATCCCTCCTGAGGCAATGACCGGGATATTGAGCACCTTCTTTACCTCTTCAGCACACCAAGCATGGTAACCCGCGGGCCAATACATGGAAATAGCTTCCTTATCCATGTGCTTGTGGACTCCCCCTGACATATGGATGATGTTTACACCAGCTTTTTCAAGTGCTTTCACTACTTCCTTTGTTTCCTCTATAGTAATAGGGTCTTCTTCTTCATGATCTACCCCGCTTATCCTGACACCTAGAGGATAGTCAGGCCCTACCTTCTTGCGAATATCGTCAATAATCTCAAGAAGAAACCTCATTCGGTTGGTGAGGCTCCCACCGTACCAGTCAGTACGTCTGTTATAATAAGGTGAGAGGAAATTCGTAATCAAATAACCATGCCCAGCATGAACTTCAACCATATCAAAGCCAACTATCTTAGTTCTTAACGCTGCGTTACCAAATGCGCTAACAATTACCTTGATCTCCTCAAAGGTAAGTTCCTCGGGGGGGGGGGCACCTAGAGCAGAAATTTTTGGCCAAGGAACCCGAGATGCTCCCTTTCTAGGAGCTGTCCTTATGAATCTCTGCACTCCACAATGGACTAGTTGCAAACACGCTTTTGCCCCATTTGCCTTTATGGTTGTAACCAAGCTCATTAGTCCCGGCCTATAGTCATCCCGACTCACGCTTAGCTCACAATACGTTGCCTGACTGGCTATATCATCTATATATGCAGCCTCAACTATAATGAGACCAGCGCCTCCCCGGGCTAATTCCCTATAATGTGCTATTGAGCGTTCATTGACCTGCCCATCAATAGTGGCTATACGTGGAACACAAGGGGACCTCACTAAGCGGTTCTTGACCTGTAGCTTCCCTATGTATCCAGGCTCAAAAAGCTTGGGGAACTTCGGATTCATTGCTGGTTTTTGTAACATTTTACCCTCCTCAAAAATTAAGTGTTCTTAATAAAATGACCCGGACTGAGGTCTCAGCCCATGCTTACAAGCGTCATAACTCTAGCCTCCTTTCCATTAATTATAACTTAATTTATCATAAGAAATTGTCTAAAAATCTACCTTTTACTTAATGACCTGGAGTTGATTTCCTCACTTTAGCTACTGTCAAATCATCCACTAGCTTCGTTGTCTCTGCACATCCTCACTCGGGCTGGAAGGATATCCTGCTTATTTCAGTAGGAATATACACTGCTTGTAGTTTCTTTGTCAACCCCTTGTGCTCGTTCAGATAGATGAGTGACACCTGAGAGGACCATAGAATTTGACAGGCAGTGTGGGCTCATGGGAGAATTAGGAAGTTGTGTTGTTCTCGTGCCATTATACCCTTGCCAGTGGTGAAGAAAGGTGCTGAAGGCAAGGGGTAAGCGCAATTCTAGGAGAAAGTTAGTATGGAATGGGGTGTCTAAATGTAGCGTAATTTTGGGAATAGGAGATGGAGGGAGGAGATATATGATTGAGAGTTTGGGAGATTGATGGTTGTCACACATTGTTATTTATACGTGTCTAGGAAGGCTAAACTAAAAGGAGGAACCTGATGAAAATATGGCTTGTTAGCCCGGCGTCTAAAGAAAGAGGAGAGGAATTTCACGGAGTGTTGGAATCTACAACTAAGAAGATAGCCAGGGAGGGAACGGAGGTTACATTGGGTTGGATTGCAGAAGGCGAACAGCCGTTTTCGTCGCCTACTCTACATCAGTTTGCCGAGGCAGCTAATGTTGTTGCCATGACTAACAGTGTTATTACTGCTGAAAAAGAGGGTTATGATGCTGCTGTAGTTGGTTGCTTCCTGGACCCTGGACTCTATCCATCCCGCTCAGTAGTTGACATAACGGTCACAGGCCCTTGCGAATCATCAGTATTACTTGCCCATTCACTTGGATTCAGGTATTCAATAATAACACTGGAAAACTCAGTTGCTACCTGGATTCACGAGAATCTCATGCGATATGGGTTAACCGCAAAGCTTGGGTCTGTCAGGGGAATAGGCTTAACCTCAGAGGAAGCTAGAAAGCTCTATGGCGAGCCAGAGAAGCTCATAGATACCCTTCTAAAAGTAGCGGAAACGGTAATAAAAGAGGATGGTGCAGAGGTGATAATTCCGGGTTGTACTATTCTGAGTACCATCTTAACGGCCTCCAATATATCTGAAGTTAGCGGGGTGCCTATAATAGATGGTGTTGCCACTTCAATAAAGATGGCAGAAAGCCTGGTTGACCTAAAAAAGTGTTGTAACTATAAGGTATGTAGAAATGCCTTATATGGTAGGGAGAAGGGTGCGCCTCTGTCAGCCCCCTTAAGGTATAAATCCTAAGATTATAGTTCCCCGGTTATCATTAGTCCTTGTTTGTAAACCGTTAACCCGATTTGGTGGCTCATTATGGCAAAATAGCTAAAATCCAAATAAACATTAGAGAGGAAAAGATGGATTTTGAATTGACAGCAGAGCAGCGCTTATTACAGAGCTCGGTTAAGGACTTTATGGTGAAGGAGTGCCCCCGCGATTATGTGAGAGCTATTAGCGAACAGAGTGAATTTCCAGAGGATGTTTATAAAAAAATCGCTAACTTGGGTTGGACAGGGCTGTTTATTCCTGAGGAGTTTGATGGTCAAGGGATGGGGCCTCTTGACTTCATTTTATTTATGGAGCAATTAGCCTATTTTTTCCCGGTGATGACCGGTCCTTTTGTAGACACCAGTTTGGTATGTAGTTATATTGTAAAGAATGCTTCTGAAGAACAAAAAAAACGATTCTTGCCGCCTGCGGCTCGGGGTGATGTTCATTACTGTTTCGCCATGACGGAACCTGACGCAGGTTCCGATGCTGTTTCCCTTACCACTTCTGCTAAAAAGGAGGGAAGTAATTATATCTTAGACGGCAGCAAAGTTTTTATCACGGGTGCCCACTTAGCTGATCACATTTTAGTTGTTACTCGTACCGATGAAACCGTCCCTAAGCATCTTGGAATAAGCACCTTCTTGTCAAAACGTGATTCTCCAGGGATAGAGTTACAAGAGATTCCGGCTATGGGGACATGGGCTTATTACACCAATCAGATATTTCTGCATGGCGTCAGGGTGCCTGAAGAAAACCTTATTGGTGGATTAAATAAAGGCTGGGATAATCTCAGCACGGTCTTGAGCTTTGCCAGGATAGTAATTGCGGCTTGTGGTGTGGGGTTGGCTCAGGCAGCTATTGACATTGCACTTGAGTATGCCAAACGAAGGCAGCAATTTGGCCGACCCATCGGGAAATTCCAAGCAATTTCGCACAGACTTGCTACTATGGAGACCATGAACAGTGCTGCTAGGGTTTTAACCTATCAAGCTGCGTGGATGTATCAAAGAGGGGTGAAGTGTGATAAACAAGCCTCAATGGTAAAATTTTTTGCGTGCGAAAATTGCACGAAGGCTATTGATCAGGGACTTCAAGTTCTAGGGGGATACGGCTACTCAAGGGAATATGATATGCAGTCGTTCTGGCGTGATACAAGGTTTTGGACTATTGGAGGAGGAACATCTGACATTCAATTGAGCATTATTGCCAGAGAAATGGGCTTATGAGTAATATCACGCGCTATGTGGCTCAGAGGTGTTTGTCCCAAGGTGCTTAGTTCGAATCCTTGATAATGGGTTAAGAAGGAGTTATACTTTAGAGGCGGCAGAAGATACTTCGGATATTGCTATTATTGATAATTAGTAGAGAAATCGGTTTAGCAATATAAATTCAGGGAGGGATTCTATGGATTACAGAGCAGAACTTTACCCGGTCGCATTCAACCCGCTACTCATCAAACCTGAACGCCCCCTACCTAGAGAGGTGGCTATAGTTGGTGCCGGGTCTATTGGTCCCGATATCGGCTATTATTTTAAGAGTGCTTCGCCCCAAATCAAGCTATTCTTAGTGGATATTGTGGAGGAGGCGCTTAGGAATGCTGAGAAACGTTATCAAGGATACGCGCAAAAAGCAGTAGCCAGAAAGAAGATGAAAGAGGATGAGGCCAAAAAGGTTCTGGAAAATATTATCTATACCACTGACTATTCCCAAATCAAGAATTGTGATTTGGTCGTTGAGGCAGCTACGGAGGAACTTTCCCTTAAACAGATAATCTTTGCCCAGATTGAAGAGGTTGTTAGTGAAGATGCCATCATTGCCTCTAATACCAGTGCTATCCCCGCCGAACGCCTCTTCCTAAAGATGAAGAAACCAGAAAGATGCACTATTGCTCATTTTATGGCTCCAGCTTGGCGAAGTCTTCCATTAGAGGTGATTAGGTGGAACAAGGCGGACCCAAAAGTAGTGGATTACCTGCTCTGGATGTTCTGTGCTACAGGCAAGCTACCTATGATTACCGATGATTCTATTGCCTTTGCTTTAAGCCGAATTATGGATAACTGGTGCAATGAGGCTGGTTACCTTTTGGATGTGGCTACTGCTAGTGAGATTGATAAGGTGGCTAATGAATTTATGGCTGCTGGACCCTTTTTTGTTCTCAACTTCACTGAAGGCAATCATCTTATTGTGGAAACCTTTACCCTTCACAGGGAAGAGGGCTCCCATTATCAGGCGGCACCTATTTTCAAATCAGTGGACCACTGGCACACTATAGAGCCTGGGGCCAAACTGGAGGTGCCGGAAGATATTAAGAATACTGTCCGAGACCGTCTCTTAGGAATCCTCTTTTCCCAATCCTTTGATATTATTAATCGTGGTATTGCAACCCCAGAAGATTTTAACATATGCTGCCAAATTGGTTTTGCTTTTAAGAAGGGACCCTTTGACATCATGAGGGATTTAGGCGAGGCTGAGACTAACCGTATTATTAAGAAGTTCCAGGCGGAAAGACCAGGCTTCCCCGGACCAGAGAAGTCCTTTGCCCAATATCAGGACTTTAAGCGCCATATTTTGGTCGATGACATGGATGGGGTTAAGATTATCACCATTCGTCGCCCTCAGTTTATGAATGCCATCAATGATGAGGTGAATAACGAAATCTTGGCAGTGATGAAGGAAAATGAAGATAATCCCAAGGTGAAAGGGTTCATCATCACTGGATATGGGAACAGCGCCTTCTGTTCCGGTGCCGAACTTGGGAGAATTCCTGAGATGTTGGGTAATTCTGAGGCTTCAGTCCAATTTGGCCGAGATTGTTCTCAACTACTTTATTTCATAGACCAGACGAGTAAGCCGGTTGTGGCTGCGGTAAATGGTATGGCCTTGGGGGGAGGGATGGAAATTGCCCTTCGCTGCCATAGTGCCGTCGCCACCAAAAATGCTGTTTTCCAGTTCCCTGAAGTTACTCTTGGATTATTACCCGGAATTGGCGGGTGCGTTGTTCCTTTCCGGAGGTGGCCGGCATCAGACGAAGCCTTTATCACAATGCTTACCACTGGGAAAGCCATTAATTATCAGGAAGCTGTTAGTATGGGGATAGTGAAGAAAACCGCAGATAATTATCTTGACATGGTCAAAGCAGCGGTTGATGAGGTTAACAACCTTCAGGGCAAGGTGGAGAGAATTCCTGATGGAAAGGTTGATATTCCCGAAGTAAAAGTACCGGAGCAGCCAATAGATGCTACTGGTAAACTGCCGCTTAGTAAAGAAGCTGTTGGCATTATAGCCAAGACTATTAAAAGTGGGGCCGCTGCCACTTCCTTTAAAGATGCCTTAGAAATTGGATATAAAGGCTTTGGGGAGGTTATGTTGACCGAGGCTGCCAAAGAAGGCGTCTCTGCTTTTTTGGAGAAAAGACCGGCGGTATTTAAGAAATAGCTTCTTCCTAGGAGGATTAAATGAGATAAAGGAGGAAATTGGAGTTAAATCGGCATTTGTTTGTTAAAACTATCATTCATGAGGAGGGATAGAAATGAAAGGATTGAGAACACCGGTAATAGTAGCTGGGGGAGTGACAAAATTTGGCAATCGTCAGGCAAGTTTTAGGGATCTGATTTCAGAGGCAGGCAAGGCGTGTTTTGACAACAATAAAAATATTAATCCTAAAGAAATAGATGGAGTTATACTTTCCACAGTTATTCCGGAGCGAACTGCATATCAAGGACATCCAGCTCCTCTAGCGTGTGATGTTTTAGGTCTACGCCCTGAGAAACTTTTTCAACGGGTTGAGAATCAATGTGGCAGTGGAACCATTGGAGTTAGAACTGCCTACATGGCAATATCATCTGGGCTTTGCGATATGTGCATGGTGATAGGGGCTGAGAAGCTGTATACCCCAGTCAAGGGGAGTATAGCTAGTGATTTTTTGGCAGGGGCGGACCGGGACTGGGAGGGTTGTACCGGGGTTCTCCCTCCTCTTATGTTTAGTATGTTCGCCCAAAAACATATGGAAAAGTATGGGACCACAGTGGAACAGATGGCAAGTGTGGTGGTGAAGAACCATAC
>SDBU01004432.1_pt1 | contig 17214 bp, 10 predicted proteins | sample 2277071 | NCBI WGS metagenome assembly SDBU01 (sample SAMN10397929, study PRJNA504765) | marine sediment metagenome | isolation source: marine sediment core GS08_GC12, 126 cmbsf | place: Arctic Ocean: Gakkel Ridge, Loki's castle | collected 2008 | reverse complement strand
AATGCACGAGTCACATTATTGCGAGTGTTTGAGCAACCTCGCAGCTCGGCTCTCTCCCAGGCGATTGACCCACTGGAGTGGCACCTGGTTAAGACAGAAGCTGAAGCCTATCTAAATGATGTGGCTGCTCATCTACAGGGATTCGGTTTAAAGGTTCAAAGAACGCTTAAGGAAGGAAATGCGGCAGAGCACATCATTGAATTTGCTCACCAGCAAGAGCTGAACTTAATTATTCTTAGCAGCCATGGACAAAGTGGTTTAAGCGGATGGAATATCAGCAGCGTTGTTCAGAAAATCATACTTCGCTCTCATACTTCTACGCTCATCGTGCGAGCTTATCAATCTCCTCCTAAAGCCCCGTCGAGTTTTGGTTACAAGCAACTCCTGGTTCCACTGGATGGCTCCCAAAGGGCTGAAAATGCCTTGTCACCAGCAATGACTCTGGCTCGGTTCTACAGCTCCCAACTTCTCTTGGCCCATCTGGTTAGTAAACCAGAAATGCTCTCTCGCACACCTCTCACACCGGCTGAAACTAATTTAGTAAACCAAATCACCGAGCGAAACCGACAAAAGGCAACCCAATATTTAGAACAGATTTGTTCCCAGTCAACGGCAGGATTGGATCTTCGTTTGCATATCAGCAAAGGTAATATCGGGGAATTGCACAAATTGGTGGAATTGAAAGATGTGGATTTAGTGGTGTTGAGCGCTCATGGCTATTCCGGTGATACCAAATGGCCTTATGGCAGCGTAACCCTCAGCTTTATTGTCTATGGCACGACTCCCCTGCTGATTGTGCAAGATCTCTCTCGGACAGAGGTGCAAAAAACGACGGCTGAACTTATTGCTAGAGAACAGAAAGGTCACTAAGCCATGTCGCTCGAAAACTTAGCACACCAACTTGCAAAGAGTCATACAATCGCTCGTCATCCGAGGCGTAGAATAGAACTTGTAGCCCGCCTCCGGATCCAAGAAAATCTTTTACGCAAGGCATATCGGCATTTTGTTGAAGCATCTGAGATACGAACACCCATCTCATACGCAGGTGAGTGGCTGCTGGATAACTATTACGTATTACAGCAAGCCATACGTCAAATCCGCGAAGATATGCCTTCGGGATACTATCGCCAGTTACCCAAGCTTAGCTCTTCATCCTTAGCTGGTTATCCGAGAATTTTTGACCTGGCCCGAGAAGTGATCAGCTACTCCGAATTCCACATTAACCTTGATCAGGTAACACGCTTTGTACACGCTTACCAACATGTCGTTCCCCTGACAATGGGAGAGTTGTGGGCATTGCCCACCATGTTGCGAATAGTAATTGTGAATTCCCTGTCCCAATTGGTTGCCCAAGCCACAGGAATTCAAGAGGAAAAAGATAAGGAAGAATGGCCAGGTTTTACATCCGAAACAGATCAGTTGATCGATGAGACAAATATCGCCAATTGTATTCGGAGTTTGCGTATATTGTCTGCCCAGGATTGGAAAACGTTCTTTGAGAACGTCAGCCTGGTGGAGCAAGAATTACGCTCAGACCCGGCGAATATTTATTCCCGTATGGATTTTGAGACTCGTGACCGCTATCGAAAGGTTGTTGAGGATCTGGCGCAAGCAAGTAAAAAGGAAGAGGAAACTATAGCGCAGGAAGCGGTGTGGCTGGCAGAACTTGCTTTTCAGCAAGAGCAATCGGGGACTAGCGAGGAAGGAAGATCACGGGATTCTCATGTTGGATTCTATCTCCTGGGAAATGGCTGTACTCAACTTGAGAAACGTTTGGAGACCCGCCCCTCTTGGGGTTTGCGCTGGCAACGTTGGCTTCTTAATCATCCCACACCAATGTACCTAAGCTCAATTTGGTTGCTTAGCTCACTCATCATCTTCTGCATTGTAGGATATGCTATTTTTGCTGGGGCGGGATTTGCCCAATTAATCGTCACAGGGCTGTTGTTCCTGATACCTGCCACAGCGTTGTCGGTTCAGACGATCAATTGGCTTGTCCCCCACTTGGTGCCCCCTCGGAGATTACCACGCCTGGACTTTCAGGATGGTATTTCTGCTGAATTCCGCACTATCGTGGTAATCCCATCACTAGCCACCGATCCCAATGAAGTCGAATCCCTTCTCCACCAACTCGAACTTCATTTCCTTGGAAACGCGGATCCCTATCTGCGTTTTGCTTTGCTGACAGATTATAAGGATGCGCCTAAAAAGCAAATGCCCGAAGATGATGCCTTGCTAAAACGTCTTAAAGTTGGCGTTCAGGGCCTCAATAGAAAATATACTCAGGAATCATCCAGCCCGTTTTATCTTTTTCATCGTGAACGGCAATGGAACTCCGGCGAGGAATGCTGGATGGGCTGGGAGCGCAAACGAGGCAAATTAGTTGAGTTTAACTGGTTGCTTGCCGGTAGCGAGAAAACTTCCTATCAAGTACAAATTGGGAACTTGGAAATCTTGTCGGAAATAAAATATGTCATCACGGTAGATGCCGACACTGTGATGCCCCGCGACAGCGCACGCCGTCTTATTGCCACACTAGCACATCCACTAAACAGAGCCGAGTTTGATCCTGAGAGTGGAGAAATTATCGCCGGATTTACAGTACTCCAGCCCCGGATAGAAGTCAAACCGACCAGTGTCAATCAATCATTATTTACACGGATTTTCGCTGGCGATAATACTCTGGATCTGTATACACGTGCGGTATCCAATGTTTACCAGGATTTTTTTGGAGAAGGGAATTACACCGGCAAGGGGATTTATGATGTGGCTGCGTTTGAGAACTGTTTGACTGGCCGAGTACCCGAGAACACTTTACTTAGTCACGACTTGTTCGAAGGATTACACGGACGTGTTGGCTTGGTCACAGATGTAGTTTTGTTGGAAGATTATCCCCCTCACTATATTTCTAATGCGCGCCGCTGGCACCGCTGGGTACGCGGAGATTGGCAACTGCTACCCTGGTTGCTGCCGAGTGTTCCCAGTGCAGATGGAGAATTGAAAACCAATCAATTTTCCACACTTGACCGCTGGAAAATAATCGACAATCTACGCCGCAGTCTGTTGATGCCAGCCATCTTAGCGTGCTTGCTCATGGGTTGGTTATGGTTGCCCGCCTCCCCTTTGATATGGACCTTGATAAGCATCTCTCTATTTGCCCTACCGCCAATGATCGGTACGATAAGGGACGTGACCCAAAGGCTGTTCAAGAACATAGGTATTGATTGGCACCAAGTAGGGTACAGTATGCTCCGCTGGCTGTTGGGTCTGACGTTTCTCCCTTATCAGACCCTGATTACCTTGGATGCCATTGGGACAACTTTAACGCGGATGCTGTTCACGCGCAAGCGTCTCCTACAGTGGACAACATCTGCCCATACACTGCGCTTGTTCGGCAAAAAGATGAAAGTGGGAGTGCTTTGGAGACAGATGCTGGGATCGTCCCTATTCGCTCTCATTATGGCATTCTTGGTTAGCTGGATCAACCCGGCAGCGCTTCCCGTTGCCGCGGTTTTCCTGCTGTCCTGGCTGGCAGCACCTCAAATCGCCTATTGGATCAGCCGCCCGATTATCTACCAACCCGGTTCGATTTCTCCTGACCAGCAACAACAATTGCGCTGTCTGGCGCGTCGCACCTGGCTTTATTTCGAACACTTTGTTGGACCAGGTGACCACTGGCTTCCCCCAGACCATTTCCAGGAAGACCCACGTGGTGTTATAGCTCACCGCACCTCACCCACAAATATCGGGCTTTTACTCCTCTCCACCCTGGCCGCATATGATCTGGGCTATGTTGGCATGATGGATGTGATAATGAGGCTGCGTAACACGCTGGGAGAAATGGAGAAACTCCAACGCTACCAGGGGCACTTTTTGAATTGGTATGACACCCGCAATCTGAATGAGTTACCCCCACCGTATGTATCAACTGTGGATAGCGGCAACCTGGCAGGTTGTCTTTTGGCTCTCAAACAAGGTTGTCTTGATCTACCTCACAACTCCCTCCTGCGCTGGCAGTACTGGCAAGGCCTACTTGATGCATTAAGCATATTAGAGAAGAATATTGTTGAAGGTGTACACACCACGGGGTTGAAAGGAAAAATTACTCCTTTGATTACCTGTCTGACTGATATACGCGAAAAAATTCTGGCAGTAAAGAATAAACCCGGTGAGTGGGTCCCTCTTCTCGACCATCTGTGCTGCGAAGGTTGGGATGAATTCAAACAGCACTTGATAACATTCCTTGAGATGAACCAATCTGCTTTGGAGGTAGCAACCCTGCAAGAGTTACGTATTTGGGAGGAGCGAGTCAATCACCATTTAATAGAGGCTCAAAGAGAATTATCTTATTTGATGCCCTGGTTATCGCTCCTTAGCCAACCACCAACAATATTAACCGAGCCTGGTGTAGACCCAGCTGCTGCCGAGGCTTGGGAGTCACTCCAAGATGCCTTGCAGATAACTCTACGGCTTGAACAAATACCGCCTACCTACATGCGATGTCAAAAGATACTGAAACAACTGCTGGATTTGCTGGAAGATCAGGAAGCTCTTGATTGGTGTACCCATCTGGATGAAGCGTTAGATTCTTCCCGCATGTCCACCCAGGTCCTGTTAAATGGATGCCACGGTTTAGCTAATCAAATTGAAAGCTTGTTCCAAGAAATGGATTTCAGCTTCTTATACGATCCTCAACGCAAGGTGTTCCATCTAGGGTATAACGTGGCTGTTGAAGAAGTCGACAGTAATCACTATGACCTCCTGGCTTCCGAGGCACGTTTGGCAAGCCTTGTGGCGATTGCAAAAGGGGATGTGCCCCAAAGTCACTGGCTCCATCTGGCCCGCCCGCTTACCCGCTTGAATGGCACACAGGCAATTCTTTCCTGGAATGGGAGCATGTTCGAGTATCTCATGCCATGTTTGTTGATGCGTCGGTACCAAGGCACATTGTTATCTCAGACGCACCAGGCAGTTGTGCAACGCCAGATCACTTACGGACGCCTGAAAAACGTGCCCTGGGGCATTTCAGAGGCTGGCTACTATGGCTTTGATGCTCATTTGAACTACCAATACCGTGGTTTCGGGGTGCCGGAGCTGGGGTTCAAACGCGGTCTGAGCGAGGAATTGGTAATTTCACCCTACGCCTCCCTGCTTGCGCTTTCATTACAACCACAAGCAGTGATGAAGAATGTCACCGACCTTGAGCAGCTCCACATGATGGGGGTGTATGGCTTCTATGAAGCCATTGACTATACAGATTCTCACCTCTCCCTTGGGCAAGAGCATGGAATCGTACAATCCTATTATGCTCATCATCAGGGGATGATTATCCTGGCGCTGGCTAATTACCTTCAGGATGAGACAATGATTTCTCGCTTCCATGCTGACCCTCGTGTGGAGAGTGTGGAATTGCTACTTCAGGAACGCATCCCCCACCAAGCTCCTCTAGAGACAATCCAACGTGAGGAAAATTGGCTTCGTTCCCCGGCAAAACCACGCCTGACCATAAGCTCCTGGAATGTTCCTGTGAACACTCCCCAACCCCGGGCACACTGTCTCTCAAATGGGCGTTACTGTGTCCTGATTACCAATGCAGGGGGTGGTTATAGTCGCTGGCAAGACTTTGCCCTTACTCGTTGGCGCTCGGATACCACCTTGGATAATTGGGGAACTTGGATCTATATCCAGGATCAAGAGAGTGGTGCTCTCTGGTCGGCTGGCTTTCAGCCGGTCAATTCTCAACCGGAAAACCAGGAGGTGTTATTTTTCCCCCACAAAGTTGAGTTTCAACGCCGAGATCATGACATCTCTTTGCAAATGGAAGTGACCGTCTCTCCGTATGATGACGTTGAAATTCGTCGGCTTACCTTTATCAACCATAGCAACCGCCCACGCCGCTTGAGGTTGACCTCCTATGGTGAAGTAGTGCTGGCTCCACAATCTGCTGATCAACATCACCCAGCTTATAACAATCTTTTTATCGAGAGTGAATATTTGCCGGAATTGAACGCGCTTCTGTTTCACCGCCGTCCTCGGTCTGATGATGAAAAACAAATCTACCTGATGCATTTATTTGCCTCAGATCTAGAAGTTGAAAAAACTTGTGGGTATGAAACAAAACGCAGTAATTTTATTGGCCGTGGGGAAACACTTCGTTCCCCTGCTGCTTTAAAAAACCAAACCGGGTTAACAGGATTTGTTGGTGGACCCTTAGACCCCATTATGGCTATCAGCTACGAGATTAATCTAGAACCCTTGATCCCAGCTAAAAAGGTCAGATTTTCTTTTTCAGATCCAAGTATAAAGGCTGAGGTTGCTTATATTACCTTGGTGGCCGAATCCCGCCAGGAGGTTCTTGCTTTGGCACACCGCTATCAGAACTGGCATAGAATTGAGGAAACTTTCAATCAAGCGCGTTTCTCCAGCGAACGAGAGCTGAATCAATTAAATCTCACAACCCGGGAAATCAGGCTCTACCAACAAATTCTAGCGAGTTTGATATTCCCAAATTCAACACTGCGAGCTGATCCTACCACGCTAGCAGCCAACCAGAAGGGCCAGGATGGACTCTGGCCATTTGCAATTTCGGGCGATTATCCGATTCTATTAGTGCGTATTGATAATCAAGAGGATATAGCCCTGGTGAATGACCTGTTACAAGCTCACGCCTATTGGCGGAATCGACATATCAAGATCGATCTGGTGATCCTCAATCTCCAAGATACGGGTTATTCTCAAGAACTACATAACCGATTGCATCAATTGCTCACTCGTAGGGGGGATGATATCTGGCTTGGCCAACGTGGCGGCATCTTTGTTTTAGGCGCCGATCAAATGAAGAAAGCCCAGCAGGTACTTTTAGAAACGGCCGCTCAAGTGGTCTTGGATACTCGTCAGGGGGGGCTAATTAATCAATTACGACCATTGCAGAGACACCCAACCTGGTTACCGTCTTTCACATCCACTATTTCACCCCCTGAAGATGAGCAGCTTGTTCCACCACTTGATCGGCCAAAGGACCTGCTTTTTGATAATGGTTTGGGAGGTTTTAGCCCTGATGGGCGTGAATATATCATTTACCTCGAACCGGGGAAACAGACACCCAGACCCTGGATAAATGTAATTGCCAACCCTGAATTTGGCTTCACAATCTCTGAATCAGGCTCCGGGAATACCTGGGCATTGAACAGTAGCGAAAACCGGCTGACCCCTTGGCGAAATGACCCGGTGACCGATACACCAGGTGAAGCGCTATACTTGCGCGAGGAGGAGGTGGGCCATTTTTGGTCTCCAACGCCACTGCCAGCTGGTGAAAATGCCCCCTATTTAGTTCGCCATGGGATCGGCTATTCTGTTTTTGAGCACAACAGTCATGGTCTCAAACAACGCCTGCGGATTTTCGCTGCACCCGATATGCCGGTCAAAATCGTGCAATTGCGCCTGGAGAATACTTGGCGTCGCACTCGGCGTGTCACTGCGACCTATTATGCTGAATGGGTGCTGGGTACGACGAGAGAGGCAATGGCCCCTTTTATCATCCCTGAGTTTGATACCAGCAGTAATACATTATTAGCCCGTAATCCATATAACACTGAATTCGGAGAACGAACCGCCTTCCTCACGGCCACTCGCGTCCCTCACGGACTGACAACAGACCGAACTGAATTCTTGGGGCGCTTGGGCAATTATCGTCGTCCGGCAGCACTCGGCCGCATGGGACTGACCTCTAAGATAGAGTCTGGCCTTGACCCTTGCGCAGCGATGCAGATCCTCCTTTGGCTGGCTCCCGGTGAAACCGAAGAGGTCACATTCCTGCTGGGACAGGGTGTGGATCGGGAGGATGCCCTTCAGCTGGCCCAACAATATCAAAAGATTGAACAGATCGAAGCGGATTGGCAAACTTTGACCCAACGCTGGGACCGTCGCTTAAATACCGTGACTGTAAATACACCTGATTTGGGTATGAACCTGCTCCTGAATCGCTGGCTGCTGTATCAAACGCTCTCCTGTCGAGTGTGGGGACGCTCTGCACTTTACCAATCTAGCGGTGCGTTTGGCTTCCGCGATCAATTACAAGATGTCATGTCCCTGGTTGACGCGGCCCCCGATATCACCCGGGAACATATCCTCTCTTCAGCCAGTCGCCAATTCGAAGAGGGTGATGTGCTCCACTGGTGGCACCCGCCCTCAGGACGAGGCGTGCGCACCCGTTGTTCCGATGATTTACTCTGGCTTCCTTATGTCACCGCTCATTATGTGAATACAACGGATGATTCATCTATTCTGAGCGAGGTGGTGCCTTATCTTGAGGGTGAACCTCTCCAGGAAGATGAACAAGAGCGCTATGGATTCTACAAAACTGGCGTTGAAATTGACAGTCTTTACGAGCACTGTAAACGCGCTTTGGAGAAAGGGAGTACAGCCGGGGAACATGGTCTGCCGTTGATTGGCAGTCACGATTGGAATGATGGATTTAACCGGGTGGGGGTAAAAGGCCGAGGTGAAAGTGTGTGGTTAGGTTGGTTCCTGTACGATGTGCTCAACCGTTTTGCAGATCTCTGTATTCTTGTAGGCGATAAGAAGCAAGCCAAGAAATATCAGAAACAAGCTAAAAAACTTAGTCAGGCACTTGAAGCCCAGGCTTGGGATGGGAGCTGGTATCGCCGCGCTTATGACGATGACGGCAATCCCCTGGGTTCATCAGTCAACCAGGAATGCCAGATTGATTCACTAGCCCAATCATGGGCCGTGCTCTCCGGGGCGGGCGATCCGCTCCGTACAGAGCAAGCTATGATGTCCACCATGGAAAAGCTTGTGAGGTTGGACGATCAAATTATCCTGCTCTTCACTCCACCCTTTGACAAGACGGAGCGGGACCCCGGGTACATCAAAGGGTATTTGCCCGGCATCCGGGAGAATGGTGGTCAATACACACATGCTGCCTTGTGGACGGTATGGGCCTTCGCGATGCTAGGACAAGGGGACCGCGCTACAGCTCTCTTCCAATTGCTTAATCCTATCAATCATGCCGACACACCTGAAAAAGTAAGCCGCTATCAGGTAGAACCTTACGTGGTGGCTGCGGATGTATATAGCAGTCCTCCCCACGCGGGTCACGGCGGCTGGACTTGGTACACCGGCTCAGCTAGTTGGATGTATCGACTTGGCGTAGAAGCCATCCTGGGAGTAAAACGGACTGGAAAGACTCTGCAAATCAATCCTTGTATTGCCAAAGAATGGAAGGAGTTTGAATTGACCTACCGACATGGCGAGACAAGCTTCCACATTCGTGTGGAGAACCCAGATGGCGTCAACCGAGGGGTGAAGCAAGTGAAATTAGACGGAAATCCTCTCCTCCAAAAGGAAATTCAACTTATAGATGACCACCAAGAGCACCAGGTGGTTGTTCTGATGGGTTGATGAATTAATTTATTGAAAGCTGCGGCCGTACTGGCTGGCCAGCTCAATGGATAGAGCCCTTCGTCCAAGCTCAGGACAGGCGTCTGACTTCATATCAACGGCGAAATCGCCTATCCTTTCCAGGGGGAACTACAGCGTCTATTGTGTCTACAAGAGATGGGAAAACCGGCCCAGAAAGTCTATAGAATCTATCCTGTCCTCCCTGTTTGCACCCGCGCTGCACCAGAAAACCAGTTCCCCCCTCTGTGTCTATAATAGTTGGACAGCGGTTGAAGTATTCCCGACCTCTTGTTGTGCCCCTTCCCCACCCGGGTGGCCTTTCCCTCTGGTATCAGAATCAAGAACATCGAGCTTTAATTTATCACGCGCTGGAAATGATCAGGGATCTAAATCTGACATCTACCCCCCTGCCCCGTTGATGACCCAACATCGATGAATGTATACTGGATGAGCCCGGCTGGAATCGAGCCTGCGACCTGGCGGATAACGGCTCTATTCCAGCCGGGCTATAAATCAAAGTATTAAATTAACGGTTTGCGTTACTGGCTGGTGGGCGGGCGTGGACAATAATTGGGAGCAGGAAAAACTCGAAACCAAAAAAATGCTCGATAATGCCGCAGAATCCCACCTGTCCAGTGCGCGATTTGTTAGTTTGCTTTTGATTTTCACTGAAAAACAGAAAGCATGAACTCTTCATTTGATATGGCATCGGCAGCTATTGCTATATCGACCATTTCTTTATGTTTTCCCGATTTCTCAGCTATTGGTGTATCAATATTGTACTTCCAATACCGCCATGCGGATGTCGCAATAGCCGCGTATTCAACAAATAACTTCAAAGCTCTTTGTTCGACTCTCCCTAACATTCTGCTCTTTTGATACCCGTGTATCAAGGATTTAACTTTCGGTAATCTAATTTCCATCTTCTCTGTACACATTCCAACAACTGCCATTCCCAAGTCGAATACTTTGTAATATTTGCAAGCTTCTTCAAAATCAATTAGAGCTTTGAACTTCTTCCCATCAAACACGACATTGTCATAAAACACATCCCCATGAATCAGCCCTTGCGGTAATCCAGAAGGAATGGTTCGTTGAAGAACTTCATATCTTTGTGCCAACCATTTTTTATACTCAAAATTGATATCTTGATCCATGACTCGGTGAATAAATTCTAAACCGTATGCATGTTGATTGGGCAGATAATCGGGAGTTGGCATTTGGTGTAATCTTGCCATTGCTGCTCCCACTTGAACAAGCATGTCTTCGTCCATATCTTTCATTACATGCCTGGTAATAAATGGCTTCAAAATCGCTGATTTTCCCTGAATGCCTGTTATTTCTTCTCCATTTGCCATTCTTATTACGCGCGTGGTAGGGAAATTATGTTCTTCCAACATGTTCAACAATTTGCACAAATTGACTACACGGTTATTTTCAATCTCGAATATTGTGAGAACATATTGTCTTTGAGCAGTTTGCACCAAATAGTTCGTATTAGCCGCTCCTTCTTCAATAGGCTCATAGCCGATTATTTCCAGATTATATTTCTTTGTTATTGTTAAAATTTCATTTTTTTGAAGCTGCACATATTGAGCCATTTATTTCCATTTTCTTTCCCCTATAAATTATGATTTGTTTTGTCTGCAAATTAAAGTTAATTATCTTTCAAATGCAGGATAAGAGGATAAGTATTTATCCTCCATTGGTTCTGATAACAACATTTAACGATACCAGAAGTTGAATTTCTTCAAGCACAGTCTATACTAGGCCTGATATATATCATCTATATTATTAATGCATAACTCTGCACAATTGAATATCGGGTTTATAAATTTCAAATAAGATATTTGGTGATTGATCGCAACGTTCCAATTTATGGTTGGTAAAGATGTTGGCATTTTTATGTAGGTACAACAATAAAGCAATGAAGAATTTTGCTGGTGGATATTAAATTGTTTTGTATTTCAAACTCAATGAGTGCAACGAAATTGTCTTTGTCACCGACAACAGCTCCAAGATCTTTTGCATATTTTTTCTCCGTTAAATAAAGCGTTAACCCGTAAGTGGCAAATCCATGACAGCCTAAGCAATATATTAATGACAAATCAGAGTTAAATGGTTGGGGTTGGCGAATAATAATCCCATAATCTTTAATCAATTTTCCATCAGCCTCTATTTCTGGTACATATTCTTCATTTGCCATTCGAAATAATTGTTTTTCAGTATCAAGACTAAATGGTATATCTATAGAAATATTGGTCCAAATTTCTTTTGAAATTTCATTTGCTAGTGGTCCACCTAATACTACTAAATTGTCATTCTTGATTTCGCCTACTTGAACATTGCTGTCTTTGGGTAAGATTTTTATACCAATTGTGGATAGGCAACTACTTATATTAGCAAAGCTTAACATTTCCAGTAAACTTACGCGTGGCGTGCTTCTATCATGCGGACCTGGTCTTGTGCTAAGGATAATTGATAGCTGTTCTGCATGAATAAACGGTTTCCACATTTGTCGAAATGAAAGAGTATTGTAATACAGCCGAACGCGTCCGATACAATATCCAAGACACAAAAGGGTAACACTGGCTAATATATTGATTGCATAATCTAGAACCATTTAATCACCCACTTCACTTTTTAGCCAATATACTGCTGCAATTGTTGTCGCATGTGTAATTGTTCCTTCTTTTATTAGTTTAATTATTTCCTTTAGATCAAGTTTGTGATTTATGAAGTTTTCAGTTGGTTTACTTTTGGTAGTAATATCACCAATGAAAACGTTTGTTCGATGAATTGATGCTGAAAAATCCATATCAAGATTAAATAGGAGTCGAATATTCTGGCAAGAATATCCTGTTTCTTCAAACAATTCCCGTTTAATAGTATCTTCCGCAAATTCACCGGAGTTTGCACGCCCTCCGGGTAATTCAAGGGTACGTTTATTTATTGAGCTCCTGTGTTGTTCAACTAAAAGTACTCTGCCGTCACTGAAAAGGCCTAAGATTGCAGTTGATTCAGGAAATATTAGATATTTACCATCTGGACTTAAGTCCACATAAGAAAATACGGGTATATCTTCAACTTTAAACTTCATTATCTATACCTCACGAATATTTACTACTGATTATCGAGACACAGTCTGATGTTGTGAGATTTTCATTATTGATTCTTGTCCAGGGGGAAAAGAGTAAGAGTTTTGAATGAATTTTATCCCCCAATTTTGTCAATATCATACCTTTTCTTTTATTGATATACCCATCACGTTCCAGTAATCTTTTCCTCCTCGTTTCGCTATTGCATTCTAACAATATCTTCATTTGTGGTTCAGGCATCATCCAGGGTGTAATGGGATCGGTTTCTCTAGATGCTTTTGGTAAAACTGAATAATAAGCGTTTACACTGTATATGTATCTGTCACTGATAATTAATCGGTCACTCGAGGTTGCCCTTATTTCATCTGCAAATTTCATAAAAGCCGCTAGTTGCAAGAAATATTTAATATTGGGATTACTACACTTTCTGGCTTCGGTGAAAGCACTTTTATAGTATTCTTTTTCAAACTGTTTGACAACAACATCGAAACCCAATCTCGACATTTCTATACCCAGCTCTGTTGCTGTTGAGGTTTTCCCAACCCCATCCAACCCATCAATTACTATCAAATTATGAAAAATCATTTCAATTGATCTACTATCTAACTATATTATCGATAACGGTTAAGTATTGATGTGGCGTAAAGCCGCCACATAATCAATGTTGAACTAAGCCGAGAAAAAATCTTGTTTGGAGTTTGCTTGCAGGTCTCTCAGCAGCCCAATACCTGTAGTGTACCCAACGATGCCCTGTTTTTGCAAGTGAAAGATAATATATATCCCCTTGGAGAAATTCTCTGATGACCAATTTCGATGCTAGATCTTCCACATGGCAGCCGGAAATGAACTGGAGATGTTTTCTCACTTACCAGAAGGAAATATAAAACGCAAGGAATAAAAAAGGTTCATGGCGGACCACGTCCGTTTCTGGGTATGGTTCGCTGAAGCTGCATCCTGCACCCACAAGAAGGACAACTTAGGGTACTGTGCCATCTTTTCTGCCTCCTGTATGTACTAATCCTAACATTACTTCTGGACTAGTTTTTGGGCAGGTCATTTTCTCCTGGCGTTAGGGTTTCTTTTCCAAGAACAGAACCCCCGGTAATAATGGTGACAAGCAAACAAAAGAAGATGAGCAGAGTTTTAATTTTCATAGTTTTTATTTTGTGCCCTGTGGGACATCAACCCGATTTCAACAGATTAAAAGGGTGATTATTGTTAATGTATTCATGATGGACATGTCCAACCCAACAATATACTTCTGGCTTTTTCAAGAGAGGTCCATCTTATATTTATTATTAATGGATTTCTATACCCCTAGCGGTAAATTGCACCGGTTGGCACGAGGACAAGATCTTCGGGGGAAACAACCCCGCCACTACTTATAAAACTCGAGACCGCGATTCCGTACTCTAAACTACTAAAAAGTGTTGACCCTGTAAATATCTCTGAGGGATTTTCTTTACTCACGACAAACGTCCACTCAGAACCCTCTAGCATCATTTCTTTCCATTCTTCTAAGCTAGCAAGTTTTTCATAATCGCGATCCTCCCCAAGAGAAGGCCCTAGGATTTGATATACCAGCGGGAAACTATTCACGCCCTTATCTGAATATAATTCAGCCTGCAAAGCAATGCGTACAACTATTGGATTTTGGTCTTTATCGCGGCTTATTGCTGTTAATGTAGTTATTTTGCCAATTACTTCTCCTGTAGAGGTATTTGTTAAATCTAAATTTTCAAATATGCCAGATGAGGAAAACTCAAATGTTACTTCTTTGGGCAAAGAGGATATTTCATTGATAGAAGTTTCCCCCATCATAAACTCTAATTGCGAGCCCAATATGTTCATCTTATCTTGTGTTAATCCCGGCACAACTTCTTCTTGAGTTGGTTCAGCTGTAGGGGTCAATGTGTGTGTGGCAGTCATCGTGAGGGCCGGTTCTTCAGTTTCAGTCGGCTCGGTTATTAATATTTCTTCAGTTACTTCAGGAGCAATCGGAGTGTTGCAGGCCGAGATTATAAAAGTTAATACTGCAACAGACAGCAGAAGAATTACTTTGGATATTCTAATCATATTTGACGTCTCCTTTAAGACTGAGTTCTATTACTGCTATTAGGTCTTTGGCGGGACATAACATATCATGACCGTCTTGAGTAATATCTAATTAGCTTGTAATCTTTGTTAAGTAATTGCGAGCTTGGATCTTTGCTGACTGAACCGCCCCGGTAAGAATTCGGAACCATTTTTAGTCTAGGAAAATCTTACAAGTTACAGGAAAGTGATCGGAACCAGCCGGGTATTTTCCATAGATTTTTTCGCCATCGGGCATTTCTCTCCAGATCTTCCCGCTACTCACCCACCCCGCCAGGTTGCGGCTATATAGGACATGATCAATCCAGACGCGCATGTAGGAACCGTCGATGATTGGGTCCTTATCTTAACCAGTGGATTCAACCAGACACAATTATTATCATTTTTTTCTAACCATTTGTCCAGATAAAAGGTCATTGTATGGCGTGGAAAACAATTCTATACGGTGGTCTCTAAGAAACACCTACTCTCCCCGTTAAAAGACGCCAGCTCAGTTGGCAGAGCGCCTGACTTCATATCAGCGGCGAACTTTGCATATCCTTTCCAGGGGGAATTACAGAGTCTATTGTGTCTACATGAGATGAGAAAACCAGCCTAGAAAGTCCATAGAACCTATCCTGTCCACCCTGTTCGCACCTGGGCTGCACCAGAAAACAATTTTCCTCTAGTGGAAAGGCAAATCTCAATTTAGAAGATCTATCAGTCTGTCATCTAATGGCAATGGAATTGGATCACCGTACATTATCTGATCAAAATCGGGATGACTTGGGTTAATCAGATAATTAATCTCAGGAGGAACAACTACACTAGGAACTTTAAGAATTAATGAGGATTTAGATTGTACCCAATCATCCCCAATAGACTTTGCAGAAAGAGATGAAGGTAATGATGCCCAATCCTTAGGAAGACCTTTTAAATCTAGTGACTCCATTAAACTTTCATCAAAATGAAATGGAATAATCACATATGTTGAAAGAATTTGCTCGTCCTGAAGATTAACGAGAATTTCTAAGATAGCCAATGATAGCGAAGAAGACGCATAAACGATTCTGGTTCCTTCGCTATTCCAACGTCCACCAGATTCTTCTGCGCCTTCTCCTGTAAAAGCAACTTCTTTATACTTACTCTTTGTAATACGCCATGCAGTGATTATCAAGAGAAAACCCCATGTTCCAATCGAGTTATAAGGTTTTCAACCTCTCTAGATCCCTCTTCGGTTCTACTTGCTTCGAGAGGCGATTCGCCTCCCAGGGCTCTATTACTATTTGATAACCAATTCTGAGCGGATGATCTATCGCCTTCGAACAAATTTACCGCCAAGGTGAATATTCGAGCAATCCTAAGCAACCGTTCAGATTCGTCAGATTTTAATATCCCCTCTTTTCGTCTTCGAACTAGTGTGCGATCACTAATCTGAACCAGTTCAGCAAGTTTTTGGTTCGAAATTTCCATTGATCTTGTCAATGAAATAAATGCTTTAAATGGAAAACCAACCTGAACTTTTTCAGATAACTCCATTCTATCTGAAGCTTTGACACCAATTAGTTTTGCATAAGTAATTGGTTCCTTCTCCTTAAGGATAGAAGCGATTGTCATGTAGACCTCCATTCTAGTATCTGCCATCTGGCATTATAATATCAGCCATGTGGCTTTTTGTCAATAAAGAGAATAAGTATGAACTTATACAATTCATTAACAAAATAGCAGGCCCTCAGAGGTACGTTTTGGCCTGATTTCATGTGTTATTTACGGGCTCGACAGGATTCGGGCCTGCGACCTGGCGGATAAAAGTGTACCACTGCTGGATGGAGGGCTCTCAAAAGTGCCCAGTCAAAAGGACAAACAGCGTGTGGAGGAATTATCTAGCATAAAGTGCTTATAACCCCCCTTCCCTGTAACCCTCCCGGTAATATTTTCAGGATTAAAATCCCTCCTTGGGCAAAAAGTTCTTTCACCTGAAGCATGTGTATAATGAAGACAAAGATATCCACACAAATAGAAAAGGGAGATATGAAATGAAAAATCCAAAATTCACAGTTTTTTCAGGCAAAGACGAGCAATTTTATTTCGGGCTAACCGCCCCAAACGGGGAGCCTATTCTTGCCAGCGAAGGATACGCAACTAAATCAAGCTGTAAAAATGGAATTCAATCTGTGAAAAGCAACGCTCCTGAAGACAGCCAATACAAACGTCTGGAAACATCAAGCGGTCAATTCTACTTCAATCTAACTGCCAAAAATGGTGAGGTGATTGGAAAAAGCGAAACCTACAAAACCAAACAGGGGCGCGAGAACGGCATCGAATCGTTAAAAAGCAACGCCCCTGACGCCCCGCTGGAAGACACAACTGATTAGAGGATAATAAGATAGCGCGTTTTTTCTAGAAAAACTTAGTGTGCGCAAGTCAGTGCATACCATCCTCCTGTTGGTAGTCTATATCCTACTAATACAAAGTGTCCAGGAGGGTTAGCCCTGAAGAAAAGTATTTTGGGTCTTTGGTTCTTTTGTTTTGCTTCAGACGGAAAAGGAAAATTGACTTCCCTATGATAGTATAAAAACGGAGGCCAAAAACAATGAGAAAACAGCGCAAAAACTACAGCCCG
>SDBU01004431.1_pt1 | contig 17214 bp, 17 predicted proteins | sample 2277071 | NCBI WGS metagenome assembly SDBU01 (sample SAMN10397929, study PRJNA504765) | marine sediment metagenome | isolation source: marine sediment core GS08_GC12, 126 cmbsf | place: Arctic Ocean: Gakkel Ridge, Loki's castle | collected 2008 | reverse complement strand
TTTCGATTATCTACGAAAAAGACAAGGAAGGAATTGCCACCTTAACTTTCAACCGCCCCCAGATTATGAACGCGCAAAACCCTGAGCAGATCCGAGAACAGCGTCACGCGGTGGAAGACGCGAGGGATGACGATGAGGTGAGGGTGCTCATACTCACTGGTGCCGGTCGTGGTTTTCATTCCGGCGATGATGTGAAGGAGATGTTCCTCAATCCGGAGTGGCAGAAGGGTGTCCGCCAACGGGGGACGACAGGGAGGATCGCAAGAGAGGTTGTCCGACGGGAGAGCTACTTACAGGGGTTCTATAAGCCGGTTATTGCCGCCGTTAATGGTCCAGCGGTGGGGGCTGGGCTGGAAATCGCCCTTGAATGCGATATCCGTATCGCCTCCCCGACTGGGAGCTTTGGCTGGTTCTTCGTGCGGCGGAATATGAATTCAACCGGGACGGCTGATGGATTTATGATGTTGCTGCACATAATGGGGGTTTCTAGAGCCTTGGAATTCATGCTCTCAGGCGAGCTGATGGGCGCTGAGGAGGCGCTAGAGGTGGGGCTGGTCAGGAAGGTGGTGCCCCAGGAACAGTTGATGGACGAGGCTAGAGAGATGGCCCGCAAATTGATGAAAGGTGCTCCACTGGCGCAGATGGCGATCAAACGCTGTGTTAATAGGGCTATGTTTGATCCTACTAGCCTTCCCGAGTTGATACCCACTCTTGAGAGTGCGTTACTCCAGACCGAGGATCACATCGAGGGGGCTAAATCTTTCGTTGAGAAGAGAGAGCCGGTCTGGAAGATGAGGTAATCGGTTTAAGTCGGTTCCGGGCATGTTGAGCTGTAGTAGCCTTCTGGTGGTTAGAATGGGGTGGAACCCTCGTTCTCATCCTGAATACGGAAGCAAAATGCCCCAATGCTGATGATACTGAGGGATGACCTTTTGTCTGGAATAGGGTGTGGTCAGAGGGTTTCGGGATAAGGGTAACAGTGCTTTTAGCTTAACTGTACGAATGGACTTGACTTGCTTCAGAACTGATATTAAACCTCATCTGATTAGAGGATGGGTAAATAACGTTTTAGTTCATATTCGGTTACCTGAGTGCGGTACTGGTCCCACTCAATCTTCTTATTTTTGATAAAGCTGTCGAAAAGATGGTCACCAAGGGTTTTTCTTACTAACTGACTCTTTTCAGTCAGGCTTATGGCTTCAGACAGGTTTCCTGGCAGAGAGCCTATACCTCTTTCTTCTCGTTCCTCGCTGCTCATCTCAAAAACATTCCCTTCAATGGGGTTGGGCAACTCATATTCCTTCTCAATTCCTTCCAGACCGGCGGCCAGCATTACGCTGAAGGCCAGATAGGGGTTGCAGGCGGGGTCTGGAACTCTGAATTCAATTCTGGTAGAGTTTTCCTTCCCCGGTTGATACTCAGGAACCCTAATCATGTCTGAGCGGTTTCTCCTTGCCCAGGAAAGGTATACCGGTGCCTCATAGCCAGGTATCAGCCGTTTATAGGAATTAACCCATTGGCTAACCACAGATGTGATTTCCGGGGCATACTTTAGCAAACCAGCCGCATAGTGTCGCGCTGTTTTGGATAGATAATACGCGTCAGTTTCATCAAAAAAGGTGTTTCTGCCATTCTTGAATAGCGACTGGTGCACATGCATACCACTGCCGTTGACACCGAATATAGGCTTGGGCATAAATGTGGCGTAGACGCCATGCTTTTGAGCTATCTCCTTGATGACCAGCCGGGAAGTCATGATATTATCCGCCGTGGTTAGGGCATCAGCATAAAGCAGGCCTATCTCATGCTGGCTAGGAGCTACTTCGTGGTGACTATATTGAACGGTGATACCCATCTGTTCCAGGGTTAGCACGGTCTCCAGTCTTAACTCACTGGCTATATCCGGGGGTGTCAAATCAAAATAGCCGCCTTCGTCCAGGATATGTGTCCCCTCGGCGTTTTTGAAGTAGAAATATTCCAATTCTGGTCCTACGTTGAAGGTATAACCCTGGGCAGTGGCGCTCTGAAGGTTTCTCTTTAGCACATATCTGGGGTCACCCTCAAAGGCGGCTCCACCCGGTTTTTGAATGTCACAGAACATTCTGGCTACAGGGTTTTGGGGTAAACTCCAGGGCAGGATTTGGAAGGTAGCCGGGTCGGGGAGGGCTATCATGTCACTCTCATCAATCCTGGCAAACCCTTCAATGGATGAACCATCAAATCCTGCACCATCTACCAATACCGCCTCTAACTCTCTTGGGGTGATATCAAAACTCTTAAGAAAGCCCAGGATATCGGTAAACCACAGACTGATTAATTTGATATCCTTATCCTTGGTTGTCTTAAGGACATGTTCTCTGGCTTTTTCCTTTTCGTCAGGCATTTCATGCCCTCCTTTATTGATGATGTAGCTTTATCTGTTAGTATACACTGAATAAAGCCAAAACTCTAGCCACCAGTAAATGTTAACCTTTATCTTGATATCAGTTGACAAACCGAATATAATTAGTAAATGTTAGCAAATTGGAGCAGCGGCACTATGAAAAACAAGCTTAAAATTACAAATATACTGTATGGTGCCCAAGAGTATATATCCGGTGAAGTGCTAGCTAAAAGGCTTGGCGTTTCTCGAACCGCAGTCTGGAAACAGATTCAAAAGATAAAGAACGAGGATTTCATCATTGAGACTAAACCCAGATTGGGCTATAAAATTGTATCTTATCCCGACAAGCTGCTGCCTATCATGGTGGACAAAGGACTAAAGACTTCTCTCATAGGTAGAAATATTTATTATTATCAAACTCTTGATTCTACTAATTCCCTAGCTAAAAGATTAGCTCAAGAAGGGGCAACTGAGGGAAGCCTTATAATTGCTGAGGAGCAGTCAGGGGGCAGGGGGCGACATGGTCGACGTTGGATTTCACCGAAAGGGGCAAGTATTTTAGCCTCAATTATTTTGCGGCCTAACATTTTACCTCATCAGGTGACACAACTGGCTATTCTCGGTGCAGTATCTGTAGCTGACAGTATCACCCAGGTGACTGGGATGAAAGCAGAACTGAGATGGCCTAATGAGGTTCTGCTGAATAATAAACGGGTTGCCGGTATCTTAACTGAGTTCGGTGCTGAGCTAGATGAAGTGAATTTTGTCATCCTTGGCATTGGAATCAATGTTAACTTTGCTCTTACCGAATTTCCAGAAGTGGCAGATGAGGCAACAAGCCTCTCTACAGAAACCGGGGGTAGAGTTTCTCGTGTGGAGCTTCTGCAAATCCTGCTCGAGCAAATAGAGAATAACTATGGTTTACTAAAAGAAGGTAAATTCCACCAGATTTGTCAGCGGTGGAATGCTCTCTGCTGGAATCTGGGCAAATGGGTCCAGGCAACCTCAGTGGATAGCCGTCAAGGTGGGATATTAAAGGGGATAGATGATAGCGGGTGTTTAATTATGGTAAGGACAGACGGCGAGAAGAGGATTGCCATGAGTGGGGGTATTTCAATTAAAGTAACCTAATTTTTTTTAATTAGTGTGTTAACCTAAACATTATATTATGTTAACGAAAGGGGTATAAGATGCTTGAACTGATAATTATTGCTGTTTATTTTGTAGGCATGATTGCCGTAGGATTGTTTAGTCGGAGAAAGGCAAGGGGAACTGATGAGTTTTTTGTTGCTGGCAGAAAAGGCTCCTCCTTGCTCATCACTGGTTCACTATTGGCTACTATTGTTGGTGGCTCAGCCACTGTAGGTATGGCAGGGTTAGGCTTTACTCGGGGTCTAACCGGGGCGTGGTGGTTACTGGTAGGTAGTATTGGACTGGTGGTTTTGGGGTTTTTCTTCGCTGAGAAGGTGCGAAAGTTCGCCCTTTATACCCTCCCTGAGCTGGTGAAAGAACAATATGATAGTCGGGTGGCATTAGCGGCTTCTATACTTATTGTTGTCGCCTGGGTAGGTATTGTTGCTGGTCAGATTATAGCTGCCGGGAAAATAATGAGCGTTCTGGAAATAGGTGAACCTTTTTGGTGGATGGTGCTTTTTACTGTGGTCTTTGTAGTTTATACCATACTTGGTGGTCAACATGCCATTATTCGGACCGATACCTTGCAAACAATAATAATATTTGCCGGGATGTTTGGTGGATTAGCCTTACTCCTGTCGCATCTAGGGGGGGTAAGTGGATTAAAGAGCAGCCTTTCACCAGAGCATTTTGCTTTTCCAGTCAGTTCTCAGTTTGGAGGGTATGAGTTAATTTCGCTTCTCTTACTGGTCGGTTTGACCTACGTGGTTGGACCTGATATGTATTCCAGGTTATTTTGCTCCAAGGATAGTAAAGCAGCTAGAGCATCAGCATTTTGGACTGCCATGCTTATTATCCCTTTTGCCTTTGGTATTACCGTGATTGGTATGGGGGCATCTGCCTTATTCCCTCAGATTGCACCGGAGCAAGCCTTTCCTACAGTAATAAAGGAGGTTTTACCTCCTTTTCTGGGTGGTATAGTTCTGGCTGCCTTGCTCTGTGCCGTTATGTCTTCGGCTGATACCTGTTTATTGAGTGCTAGCACAATATTGACGATGGATGTAATCAAGCAGTTTAAACCTTCACTTAGCCAGGAAAGAATTCTATCCCTTTCCCGCTGGGCGATAGTGGTTCTGGGGGCAGGTGCTTTGGTAGTGGCTTTGTATTTGGGGGGAGTAATAAGAGCTCTTCTCTTTGCCTATACGGTGTATACTGCCGGCTTAGTTTTGCCAGTGATTGTTGGCTTCTATAGGAGTAGATTGAAAGTTACCTCTCTAGGGGCATTGGTGGCCATTGTTGGTGGCGGGTCAGCAGCCCTCATTAGTAAGTTATTTGACATAAAGTATCTAGATTTGGGAGCTCTTTTGATTAGTGTTTTACTCCTTTTTGTGGTGAGCCTTATTGACAACAGGATAAAAGCAGGGAAGAGCTCTAGATTTATGACCTGAATATAATAAGTTTAACCGTGCCACTCTAAAGAGATTATCTTTCTCAGCAGGGGGATGACGGGGTTATTAAGTTGGTAGCAGGTAGCTCGGGTTTATTTGCTTGACTGCAAGTAAGGCATCTGGTAGAATTTCTTACTGTCTCAGGGGCGGTTAGCTCAGTTGGTTAGAGCACTGCGTTGACATCGCAGAGGTCACTGGTTCGAGCCCAGTATCGCCCACCATTGCAACCTTTCCCTCTCTTACTAGAGGCGCTTAAGTACGGTTTCACAGAGCAATCTTCCCTCGTCAAAGTTACCCTCTGTCAAAAAGGAAATCCAGTTCGGTGGCTAATGGGAAGCTATCGCTTATCTTGGCAACTATTTGACTTGGTCACAGTTCCGTCAATACCCCTGGTGTGACTAGCCAGACCCCCAAGAGACAACAAGAAGATAACTTTACATAACTTCACACTTAACGCTGACACTAAGACTTTTGGTTCCTCCCTGAAGGATAGCTCGGGCAGGTTGACTTCAAATGGTCGGTGCGATATGATATTTACTTGAAAAGAGGTAAGCAGTTGGTCCAATCAGCGACTACTAGCTTGTCTCAAGATGGTTCCCAGGTAGGGGAGTCGTGGCTTGAATTTTGTCTCCCTGTCAGAGGGCTCGTAGCTCAGCGGCAGAGCGGTCGGCTCATAACCGATTGGTCGCAGGTTCGAATCCTGCCGAGCCCACGTTTAGCCTCAACTCTTTTCAGTATCCGATACTGTCCCTCTTTTGAGGAGCAAGTCAAAAGCTTCAAACCACTTAAGTTTGGTCTCATCAGACCAAGTGGGGTCGAAAGTAGGGAATTTGGCTAATACCATTTCGTACCAAATATTTTGGACTGGAATATGGTGTGCCGTCGAAGAAATTGACATATTCCGATTTGTCCTGCCATGCTCTTTTGTGCTTGTTCTTTTTCTTGCGCTAGTAGCACGCATTGTTTTGGATCTCTTAATCATAAGTGGGGATAGGGGGACACCAGCGTCGCTTTCCAACTCGATGAAGAACTTAATACATTTTCGGGCTACATCGCCGGTCACCTCATATGCATCGTTAAAGGTCTTCTCTAACTGAGCATAGGTGGCTATTTGCGGGTCAAACGACCTGTCCACGAGAAAATCATAGGCACTATAGCTTATTTGTTTTAGAATATCTGACCTTTGGCTGCCCTTGGCAGACACTAGCTGTATCAGTCGAGTCATTGGTGCACCGTTACTATCAATAAGACCCAAAAAACGTAGAGCTGTCATGAGCTGTGTCCCATTACTGCCAGAGAACCTTTCTCCCCAATAGCTACGGTCAATTTGAGCTGGCATTCCTAGTTGTAATCCATCAACGAAGTTTCGGAATGTGCGGTATGAAACATATGGTGGCAGGGATTTCCTGCCTTTATAATTGTCCACTGCAACACCTCAATTACTCTGGTGCCATTATACGTTAGTGAGCTTCGGATTTCAAATAGTAAAGCGTCAGTGGACAGTATGGAATTTAAGGGGACAACTAGGGACAAAAGTTGACGCATGCTTTTGGCACGGAATAAGCTAGATAGGGACACTGGTAAGGTAACAGAAATGGCTAGCCGTTTTGAGTCATTGCTGAGCAAAGCGGCACGATGGCACAGGAAATCAGTGTAAGGAAAGAATAAAGTAAATCGGGTAAAGGATGGAGTAGATGTTTAAGAATTCGCTTTTGGAAACCAGGCAGCCTCTTGGATGTCAGAGATGCGGAGGGCAGTTAATACGCTCCGGTGACGAAATTGGCTGCCTTCAATGTGGTGCTTCGCACACAGAAGAAGGCAAGCTAACAACCTATGCTGCCCAAGAACTGGGGCTTCACTTGCTTAGAAGGAGACGGCGGCGCAGCTTTGGGGGTTACAAAAAAAGGCAGTTAGGTGAACCGATTGCCCTCACGTCAAAAGGCATATAAGAGCGCATCACTGAACTCAGGAAGGAACAAACATAGCTTAAGCTCGACAAAGGGGACATTTATTGGTTGAGGAACTCTTTAAAAAAAGAATTTGTCTACCAGCAAACCATTAATAACATTCCCTTTGGCATATGGAGCTATCCTTTCAGGGCTTCCAGGGTGGTAACTTAAGGTCTTATCCTCTTTATGAGACAGTGTGCTTAGCTGAGATCTGGAGGATAACGAAGTAAAGGATGGTGGGGAATGATACATGTGACTGAGCGTGCAAGGCAGGAATTAAAAAGGATACTATCTGAGAAAGTAGATTGGCCGCAGGCGCGTTTGCGGCTTCTGGCTAGAGACCAAGGAAAGTTAGGTTTGGGCATAGACATAGATGCACCAGGTGACCGGGTGGTGGAATACGAGGGCATAAAAGTGCTAATCGTTGAACCTGGGCTTGCCACCAATCTCAAAGGAGTCACCCTCGATGTTGACGATACTCCCGAGGGGGCTGAACTAGTTATATCCGATAAGTCGTAGAGACATCAGCATTTAAGTAGAACTGATTGCTGATTGGTTCTGCTTTTTTATTTAGATGGTGGTAGGGGAGTTGACATAATAACTACTAGATTAGCCAAAAGATAACCAGAAATAGCACCCATTAGTATATGACAAAATACACTTTGAAAATTCACCTTCATAAGTTATCATATTATTGGGGTGAACTATGACCAATGCCAAAGACTTAGAGAAGGCAGACGAAAAGCATCGCCGAGTCATCGATGCTGCCATAGACCAATATCACAAGCAGTCAGAGCAGGTTAGCCAAACCTACCGGCAAGCTCTCAGGAAGGCTGAAGAGGATTATCAGAAAGCCCTGGAGCCGATTAAGGCCGTCTTCGCCCAGGCCCGCAAGAAAGCCGATGATGAGCTTCAGAAGCGGATGAGCTGGTAAAATCCCTCTCTTATTTTAGACTTCTAAATGGTTGCTTATTTCCTTGTCTTTATTATCCTCTGTATCAGTTTTGGCTAACAGTTCTTTATAGTTTCCCATATATGTGATACAATTCCTCCCAAAGTTAGAAAGGAGGGAATAGACATGGCAGTCAGTAGTTTAGACCCACAAGTACAACTATGGTTGCTCGATAAGGCATACGCTCTTGCAATGGGGAATGCTAAGCCTGGTACAACTGTGGGTTCACAATTGGACGCAGTTGATGAGGTACTTGATAAGCTATATAAATCAGTAATAAAAGATAGAAAATAACTTATACTCATATATTTTTCGTGCAATATTACATATCTCATATCGACCTCAAATTTTTTTTCGACATCCTGTTATTAAATTTCTTTCATGAGCAGGGGACTAAAAAACGATAAATCGCACTATATGTGTATTATACGACATAACATATATAGTGCGAACCAAAATATGCCAATAATATAGTTTACATAAAAGTTGCTACTTAACTTTACTTAGCTTGTACCAACACCAAGACATAAATCCAAATCCAACTGTAAGCAGGAAGATATACTGCCAGAAAAAAGCTGTAGCAGACAAGACTACCCTTCCAATCCAAAGAGAAACGGCTACTAGTATTATGGAGGCACCGAAGGCAGCACCAGCAAAGTAAATCATCCGTTTCGTTTGTCTATCCTGCCGTTTAAGGTGTTCTTCAATATCCTTTAGGGTTGGCTCGTTGCTTCCTGTGGTTTCACTTTCTTTAGACATGTTTTCGCCTTCCCCTCCTATTTCTCTGGTCTTAATTTTGATGGCTTCTTTTATTACTACAATTGCTAGATTAATTAGACTTTCATTATGCGTAGCCGCATATTTCAACTTTGGAATGTTTTGGGTCAGGTCACCCATGGAACCACTATTGGGATCTCTCCTGTATTCCATTAAATATCCGATTTGCTCTCCTAATTCGTTTATTAAAGCTTGGACATTTTCTTCTATATTTTCATTTAAAGCTTGGTCAACTTTATGAGTAATTGTCAATATCTTTGTACTTTTGGCACTAGCTTTACGTAAATTCTTAACCTCATTAAATAATCCCTCAAAAGCATCGTCTCGATTTATACCTTGACTTAACGTTACTATATCAAAAACGTTTGATTCTAGAACGTCAGTTATAATATCCTCTGCCCACTCAATAATCTCATTCAATAAACGTTCATCTTTGTCACGCCCTTCCTTTGCTAGCGCTCCTTGTCTGCGATGCTTTTCTTGCTCATTACTATTAATGATGGTTAGTACTGTGGCTATGGCAAGAATTACTGTAGCAAAAGCAAGTACTGGTGTAGCCAGATTCGAGTCTTTCTGAAGAGAAACGAAGAAGACTATAAGAATGGTTCCGAAGACTAATGCTAATAAGAGGTAGACCCAAAAACTTTTAAGACCGTACCACAACCTTTTCATACCACCATTATACCACAATTTTAGAGTTTTATGTCAACTACTGACCTATCCCTTTGTCGGGATATCCCCCGGCAAAACTGGGCCGGGGCAAAGGGGAAGGGGTGTTTAAGAGGGGCGGAGCCGTTCTTCTTTTTCTTCCCCCTTTGGTAAAGGGGGACTAATGGGGATTTTAAATCCCTCTCAATCTCCCTTTAAGAAAGGGAGAATCCTGATAGCTTGTGAAGCCCCTCTTTTAATATCTTCCCCATCCCTTACCAAGGGAGGGGGATAAAGGGGGTGGGTTGTCAAATAAAAACTTAAAACGAGAGTGTTTGCTTGTCATTGCGAGGGGGCTTAGCCCAAGGACTAAGGCCGGTATGGCTAGAGTTAAAACTGAGGGCAAGCGTATTTGAAGACCTAAAGGAAGTAAAGATAAGCAAAAAAGAAACAAACAAAGAGCCCTTTTCTCATTCTGGCGAGAGAAAAGCGTTGCTTGTTACGCTGGAAAAACAGACTTCCAAGGGGAAAATGAGAGCTAGGAATCGATGGCCAATTTACCTGCCCTGGCGCGATTCTCCTTCTTTCCCTCGTGTATCAGGATACTTACAGCCTCAAGGGGAACCGCAAAGTTCTTGCATACTGCATCAGTGATATCTTTTACAAGCCCTTTTTTCTGGTCAATGGTTTTACCCGCATCTACTTCTACAATTATAAGCGGCATACGTTTCCTCCTTCTAAGATTGGTTAAGTATAACATACAAATCCCTCGTGTGTCAGCCGCAATGAAATAAAGGAACGCTTTCATATAAGCAGAAACATCTTAACAAATAAGTAAGAAGCATTTTCGCCAGATATTTGTCTACAATATGGCTGGAGTTAGTCGGCATCACCTAGAGAGTTCTTCAATCTGTTGCTCGGCCATCTTGAGTACCTGAGGATTATCCGAGAGAGTGACAGCCTTCTCAAAGTTAGCTATAGCCTCGGCTTTATTGCCCTGTAGTTTGTAAGCGACTCCCTGGTTCACGTAAGCTACAGCGTCGTTAGGGTCAAGCCTGATAGCCTTGCTGCAATCAACTATAGCCCGGTCATACTGTTTCTTGTTGAGGTAAACATGGGCTCGGCTACTGTAAGCCTTGGCAAATTGGGGGTTAAGACGGATTGCCTTATCGAAGTCTTCAATGGCTCGTTCACCCTGCCCTTGTTTTCGGTAGACTAAGCCACGCTCGTAGTATGCCTCGGCAGTCTGAGGATTGAGGTGGATGGCCTCATCATAATCCTTGGCAACTTCTGCAGTTTTTGCCTGTCTAAATTCAAACGGTGCGTCACAGCTTACACAGGTCTTGGCATCTAGAGGATTCTTGGTTCCACAAATTGAGCACTTCTTTTTGAAAAACAATAGCATCTCCTGAGTACTGAACAAAAAGGGCACTAGCTAAAACTAATATAACATTTTTGGCTCATATAAAAAAGGAACCTTAATTATCCTTAGAGTGTTATGTCAACTACTAACCTATCCCTTTGTCTGGATACCCCCGGCAAAACCGAACCGGGGCAAGGGGTGTTTAAGAGGGACGAAGCCCCTCTTTTAATATCTTCCCCTTCCCTTATCAAGGGAGGGGGATAAAGGGGGTTGGTTATTATAAAAACAGAGGCAAAAAGCCGTACCCAGACTATTCGGACTTACTTTTAATGCCGGTAGCCACATAGCAGCTTCTGGACCAGTCGGTACATTCGAAACAGGAAAAGCCCGCTTGCTTGAATAACCGCTCCAGACGTTCTCTGCCTATCAGTATATCAGGGGGATGATGTGGTGTGTTAGAGTCCTCCCTCAATTCCATTACCAACGCCTTACCTTCTGGCTTGAGCAGGCGAAACGCCTCAGCCATAACTGTGTCAGGTTGCTCGATGTCATGCAGGATTAAAGACATAAGACAGAAGTCAGCGATATTGCTGTCCAATCCTGTTTGACTAGCATCACACTGAACCAATGTAAGATTCCCTGGAGGATTCTTTGCCCGGATATACTCAAGCATTTCATCACTACTATCCGTGGCATAAACAATACCTTGGTTACCGACACAAAGAACCATAGTAAAGGACAAAACTCCCGGGCCGCAGCCCAAGTCAATGCAGGTCATCCCCTTGGTAACACCAGCCAGGTCCTTGATGAGTTCGTTGGGTCTCAGCGCTTTAATACGTTCCTCATTGCCCATCCTCAGCGCTCTGTTTTTGGGGTCAAAATACTCTTCCATATGCCTCCTCCTTATCCTGAAGGTGTATCGCTATCTCCATTATATATAGCAGTATTATATCTATGCCTGGTCTAAGAAACAAGTGGCAGACTTGTGTTGTCAAATAAAAACTTAAAATGAGGGGCAAAAATAAGGGGTAAAAAAGCTCTTACTATCTCCAGAGGTAGTTTACCCCTCGGGAGAATTTTTAGGGGGCTAGATTTTGATTTGAGAGCGTCATTTTGGAGTGTGTTAAACCGGGGAGACAATTTGGGTCAGGGTGTGGCTAATTAGCTCCAAAAGCTTGGTTAATCCCCACCCTTTACCGGCTGAAATGAGTACCGTATCCTTGTTTACTGGAACAGGCTGGTCAGAAAGATAATCTATGGCTTCTTCCTCACCCCAGGTCCGACCACTATTCAGCAGCAGGTCAATTTTATTCAGCGCGGTAATTCTCGGTTTATCTATGAGGTTGAGGTCGGCAAGAATATCCTCTACTGTTTGACACTGTTCGGCAGCGTTATGTGCTGCAAAATCAACCACATGAAGGAGCATACTGGTTTCGGCTAATTCCTCCAGGGTTGCCCTAAATGCGGTGACAATGGTCAGCGGCAACTTTCTAATAAAACCAACGGTGTCAGTAATTAAGACCGTACTTTTATCGGGAAGAGTTAAACGCCGGGTAGTCGGGTCCAGGGTGGCAAAGAGTTTGTCCTCAACAAAGACATCAGACTGACTGAGCGCATTTAGCAAGGTACTTTTACCGGCATTGGTATAGCCAACTAAGGCTACTACTGGGATGCCGCTCTTCTGGCGTTTTTGACGATGTAGCAGGCGCTGTTTCCTTACTTCCTCGATGCGCGTCTGTAAACGACGTATTTTCTTGCGAATAAGACGCCTATCAGTCTCAAGCTGTGATTCCCCAGGACCTCTGGTGCCAATACCACCACCGAGCCTTTCCAGGTGACTCCACTGCCCGGCAAGACGAGGGTAAAGGTACTGGTGCTGAGCCAGCTCCACCTGTAACTGGCCTTCGTGAGTTCGGGCTCGCTTGGCAAAAATATCCAAAATCAGCGCTACACGGTCAATAACCTTTATCTCAAGGGAGTCCTCCAGGCTTCGTTGCTGTTGTGGTGAAAGCTCATCATCAACAATCACCACATCATAGTTGATGCTATCCTTTAAGGATAATAATTCCTCTAGCTTACCTTTGCCAAGATAGTGTGTTCTTGAGGGTACTGGTAATCGCTGGATGAGTCTTCCCACCACATTAGCCCCGGCCGTACCGGTTAGCTGAGACAGCTCCTCCATTGAGTCCTCGGCTGACCATCTATCAGCACTTCCTTTGCTAGCTACGGCTACTAAGAACGCCCGTTCCGGAGATGCTTGCGTGACGGTTAGTCCTTGGCGAATAGTGCTCATCCTGTTCATATATTGACGCTCAAGATCGGCAATGTAGCTAGGTGAGGCGGCAAACAGGCTGCCGGGCTACACTGCCTTCACCCCCTCTGTATTAGCTGAATTGATAGCCCATCAGGGTCTTTAATTGCCGCCATTCTATTGTTTTGTGAAGCTACCGGCCCACTAGATATTTCTACTCCCTTGGTCTTAAGATACTCTATTGCCTTATCCAAATCCTCCACTTGGAGCGCAATCTTTCGGCAACCAACCTGCCATTCCTCTGTAGATATGGGCGCAGGACTCTTAACCGAAAACATTTCTATCAGTGAGTCACCCAGTTTGATAAAAGCAATCTCTTCCATAGGCGGTCTTTCAGACTTATGCCTCGATTGAATCGTGAACCCCAGAATTTCCGTATAGAAATTCAGAGTCCTCTCAAAATCACTGGGTACAATCTCCACATGGTCAATCCTCTTAAACATAATTCGTCTCCTTACATTATGTCAAGTTACTTTTCTCTTGAACTTGTTTTTACTATCACGCCATCCGGCTAACCGTGACAAACCTTTCACCAGTCCGGCATCAGGGATGGTTAAAGATAACCGCACATAGCCTTCACCGCTCTGGCCATAACCAATCCCTGGAGTCACTACTACTCCAACCTGCTCTAATAAATCGGTAGCAAAGTCCACGGAATTATATCCTTCAGGGACCTTAGCCCAGACATATAGACTTGCCTTCGGCGGTTTGGCTTCGATGCCGATATCATTTAGCATATCAACCATCAGGTCGCGACGTCTCTGATAAGTGGCATTATGCTCCTGAATACAATCCTGGGGTCCTCTCAAAGCCTCAATAGCGGCATATTGAATAGCCTGCGGAATGCCTGAATCCAGATTTGACTTAACCCTCTTCAGAGCATCTATCATCACTGCATTACCTACCACCATTCCTATGCGCCAGCCGGTCATATTATAACTCTTGGACAGCGAGTGAAACTCTACGCCTACTTCCTTTGCCCCGTCCGCTTGTATAAAGCTAACTGGTTGATAACCATCAAAAGCAATCTCTGAATATGGTCCGTCATGACAGACAGCTAAGTCGTGCCGCCGAGCAAATTCGACTGTTCGGTTGAAAAACTCAAGGTCAGCCACAGCACCGGTAGGATTATTAGGATAGTTTATCCACAGCAGCTTAGCCCTTTTCGCTATGTCCTCAGGTATACTTTTAAAATCAGGTAGAAAATTATTCTTCGCAGAAAGGGGTAGATAGTAAGGCTTGCCACCAGCGAACATAGTACCTATCGAATAAACAGGATAAGCTGGGTCAGGCACTAGAGCAATGTCCTCAGGGTCGATAAAGCATAGAGCAATATGAGCAATCCCTTCCTTGGCGCCAATAAGGGGTAATACCTCTTTATCAGGGTCAAGAGAGACGTTAAAGCGTTGCTGATACCATTCGGCAATAGCCTGGCGCAATTCCGGTAAACCGTCTGACTCCGGATAGCGATGATTAGCTGGGTCTTGTGCCGACTGGCACAGCCTATCAATTATATGGGACGGCGTAGGAATATCAGGGTCACCTATAGCAAAGCTAATTACATCCTCACCCCTAGCTCTTTTCTCGGCAATCTTCTTAGTAATCTCTACGAAAAGATAGGGTGGTAAATTTTCTATTCGTCTCGCTATTCTCATTTTAATCACTCCTTACCAAGACTTCCATTCGGCCATTCACCGGTAAATACTGTTTCCGCCGGACCGCTAAGGAATACCTCCCCTACTCCATCCCACTCCACTTCCAGTATACCTCCGGGCAGTTTTATCTCCACTTTATTATCAATATGACCATGTAGTTGGGCAGCAACGGTTATAGCACAGGCACCGCTACCACAAGCTAATGTCTCCCCTACCCCCCTTTCCCAAACACGAGCTTCTATCTGCTGGCGGTCCAATACGCGGGCTACCTCAAAGTTTACTCCATTGGGAAATATCTTATTCTTCTCCACTTTTGGTCCTAGCTGGGACAGTGGGAAATTAGATACTGACTCTTGAGAGAAGTAAACAGCATGTGGGTTCCCCACGGAGACAAGGTTCAGGCGTAGTTCCCTACCATCTACATTAATAGAGTATTTGAGCATTGACTTTATGTCAATTATATCTCCTCCGCCCTGCTCTAACACTACCGGAATATCCTTCCCACTAAATTCTGGTTTACCCATACCGGGCTTAACTTTAGTTACCTTCCCCTCTGTTTTATAAATCTTGACTCTTCTTATACCCGTCGCCGTTTCTATTGATATTTCCTGAGCACCAGGGTTAGCCAACCCCTTATCTACAAGATATTTAACCAGGCATCTTAGCCCATTGCCGCAAGCCTCAGCTTCAGAGCCATCAGTATTGAATATGCGCATCTGAAAGTCAGCGACATCTGAAGGAAGAAGTAGCAGCAAACCATCAGCGCCGATGCCATAGTGGCGGTCACACATATCTACAGCCAACTGTGCCCAATCACGCTGCATATCGTTGGTCTCTACCAGTATAAAATCGTTGCCAGCACCCTGCATCTTGGTAAATTTCATAATCATCCCATCACTAACTACTAGAGCTTCTAAAATTCACTTTTCTAGTACCTTGGGAACCACCTTAAAGAAAGTATACATTGAGTTTCAATATAGGTAAACAGATAAGAGATAATACCATACCATCGGGGTGCCTTTCAATTCAAAGCATTTTCAAAGTTGCACCAAAGGAGTACCTACAGCACCAACGGCTTTGGAGCATACTTATCCGACAATTAAGAACTCAAGAAGCCTAATGAACTTAAAGTAATAAATTTGCCGCCCGTAGAAAAACGCCGAATATATTACAGGTTGACCGAAGCCAATTAAAAATCGACCATCCCTATGCCTGTCTGGTTCTAACTACTAGCGAACTGCTAGGCAGTATAATTTTGACATACCTCAGGCTAACAGCTATAATCTTGATGTGCTGGGGAATAGTCTAGCGGTAGGACAGCGGACTCTGAATCCGCCAGCGAAGGTTCGAATCCTTCTTCCCCAGCCATTTAGGACTGTTCCCGAACCTTTACCCCTAGAGGCGATTAGATCAAAAGGAGCGTTTAGTTCCACCTCTGACACTTTGCCTTCTTTCAGGTAAACGCGCTTAAACACTATCTCACAAAGCAATCGCTTCTCGTCAAAGGTCCCCTTTTTGAAGAGAAAGTCCAGCTCGGTAGCTAGCTGTAATGTAACTTCAAAGGCAACATTCTGACGAAAAGTATCCAGGGGGTAACGTATCTTTGTGCTACTATGCTATAATGACTTCTGCGCATTGTGTTGGGTAAGTGGGCGCGGTTCGGCCAGGCAGATTTGAAGAGGGTGCCAAGCGAGGGCAAAACAGGTGGCGGGGTCTCAAAGGGTGTCATCCCCTTCTTGATTCCGTGTAAAAGCTTCCTGGGTAGGAGGCAAGCAACAGGACAAGGAAGAAAAGTGCTGGCAGAAAAGTTAAATAGTGTTTCAAATTGCAGGCTAGAGAGGTTTTTTCTGGATTAAATCGGCATGAGTAAAGGCAAGCCAAAAAGAAGATTGTAAAGCTATTCAAAAAATGACCTATTTTATCACATTCATACTGGCTTACTGCAGCATTGTCTATGAGCTGGTAATAGCGCAGTCTCTATCAGCTTTCCTGGGTGACACTGTACTAAGATACAGTACAACCGTCGGTTTATATCTGGCTTCTATGGGGATAGGTGCTTTCCTGTGCAGAGGTAGAATAGTCAGAGATTCGGTTTACTCGCTGGTTAAGATCGAAATTCTGCTGGGTGTCATTGGTGGCTTCTCTGTTATATATCTCTATTTGTTTGATATTTTTAGCCCCTTTGCCAGCGTGTTTTTCACCTTTAGCCACTCATTGATTATAGTCATTGGCATTCTAACCGGCTTTGAGATTCCGTTGCTGATCGAGATTAGACGGCGAGAAAAAGAGGACACGACGAATTCTGTTCTAGGAGTAAATTATATCGGTGCTTTGTTAGGAACGATGATTTTCTCCATTGTATTGCTGCCTAGGATAGGCGTTCTGACAATTGCTTTTTTGACTGGATCTCTGAATGCGGTGGGCGGAGTGTTTTTGCTTTCCAAAAAGGATAGCGAAGCGAGAAGGAGTTATACTCTTTTGTTGCTGGCCTGTTTCACCTTAGGCATTATTCTACTTGTGTGTGTTCTATTTTCCCATTCAATAGGAACCTATTTTATGGAAAAGTATCTATTGGGGTAAGGAGGTATCCATGA
>SDBU01004430.1_pt1 | contig 17215 bp, 28 predicted proteins | sample 2277071 | NCBI WGS metagenome assembly SDBU01 (sample SAMN10397929, study PRJNA504765) | marine sediment metagenome | isolation source: marine sediment core GS08_GC12, 126 cmbsf | place: Arctic Ocean: Gakkel Ridge, Loki's castle | collected 2008 | reverse complement strand
GTCTCACACGCATCAAAGCGCGCCCGCTGCCCGCCCTCTTCGCCGGGGACGCTCCGCTTGATCTTGTCCCTGACCCGATCCCGCTCGCCGCGCAGCAACTCCAGCAGCGTGTCCTTGTCGAACTCGATGGCCTTCTCGTCTCGTGTGGCTATCGTCTCGCCCATCGCTCGGATCTCCTTCCGTTACGAGGCCAGCCCAGCGGTCAACTCCGCGTCATTGGCCCCGTTGTTCGTCACCCGCAACCGCACGTAGGGTGCGAAGTCGTCCAGCCGCGCCACGATGGCGCTGATGTCCGCCGCGAGGATGATCTCCTCGACGTGGCCCTGCAGGTTGCTCTCTTGCGCCTTCCGCCCCCACCGCACCCACTGCACCCGGATCTGCTGGGGAGTGCCGTAGCCGTACTCGTAGCCGTAGCCGTAGGCGCCGTACTCCCACTCGCCGTCGTTGTGGATGCGCACCGTGAAGTTGCCGGTGTTCTCGTCCTGCACGATCGCGCGCGCCCCCTCATCCACCACGAACTCGGGTGAGAAGGCGCGCGCCCAGTCAGTGTCTTCAGCGTGGTCAACGTGCAGGTCCGCATACGCCCCAATGGCAATCGTTGGCACCTGCACCCCGCTGATGGAGTGCAGGTGCTGCGTGTAGTCGTAGAGGTAGGCGTCGTACCAGTCCCCACCCGGCTTGTAGCGAAGCTGGATGGCGAACACTACCTCCTCGACGCCAGCGCCCAGGCCCAGGATCACCGAGAAGTGAGCCGGGCCGTACCGGTCGATGCCGGCCCTACCCGCGCTGAGCGCGTAGCTACGTGTCACCCCATCGGCCAAGATGGCCTGATCTTTACAGAAGAAGAGCATGTCGCGCCTCCTCTGTTATCAGATTTCCCAGCCGGTCGGGTCGGTCCAGCTCGCCGAACCGAGGTAGGCACAGGCGCCGGCGCCGCGCAACACTACGCGGCACGACTGCCAGCGGATGTACTCCCGCACGCCGACGTACTGGGCATCGTCATCGCTGACGATGACCTGCAGGTCGTCGGCGATCGAGTTGTCCGTCAGCCGCCAGCGGCACGGCTTCTGGAGCGAGTCGAACGCCAGGATGTAGTTCGCGGGAATCCAGTCGTCCGCGATGACCGGGATACCGCCAGCCGTGAAGCTCGGCGTCAGGCCCAGCGCCTGCAGCGCGTTCATCACAGGGCCGGGAATACGGTCGTTGGTGTTGTCTATCCATTCGGCCGTATTCACGATGCTCTCGGCCATCGTCCCGTTGATGATCGCCACAACGGAGTTCTGGCCGCTCGCGGTCATCCCGTACCCGTGCTCCTGGATGTGCCGCTGGAGCCGCGTGTAGTGCGCCAGGGTCGAGACGCCCGCCACGTTGTACGCCAGGTAGTGGTCGTGCGAGGTGGCGAAGCTGTTCATCTTGAACAGCGGCGGCGCCATCGACATCGCCGCATCCCACCAGCCACCATCCAGCAGCATCGCCCGCAGCACGATCTGCGCTACCAGCCGGTAGTCCGCGTCCAGCGCCTCCCGGTGGTGCTCGCGGATCTCGTCGGACGAAATGCCACGGTCGAACGCCTTCTTCGTGACGCCGGGGCGGAGCAGATACCAGTCCGGCGCCGTGAGGTCCAGTTCCCGGTAGTCGAGGTGCTGCAGGTCGGCCACAGTCGTGTCCGAACCGCCGCGCTCGAAGACCATGCTTCGCTGCCTGATCCGCACGGTCTCCTTGTGGGTGGTCTTACAGAACTCCGTCTTCCAGTTCCGCGAGACCTCGTTGTGCCGCTCGATGGAATCGATGATCTCGGTCAGGAGTAGCCTGACCGGAACGTTATCAGTCGTGTACGCGCCCTTTGCAGCAGCCATGATCCGATCTCACCTCCACCTACTCGCAAGCCAACCCGAGTAGCACAATGATCGTGATGTCCGCCATCTCGTCTTCGGGTGTCGTGCGGTCCAGGTCGAGGTCCCACGTCAGGGTGTCGCCACGGTCGAACGTGTTCGCGGTCACATCCACGACGCCGGCGGTGATGCCGGTGCCAACCTCGAAGGTGTTCGAGCCGTCCGCCGCGCTGTCCGTCAGTTGCGGCAGCGTGGTCATGGCGGTCATGCCCTCGATGTTGATGTCGCCCTCGATGCCCAGGTCGTCGGTGCCGTCCGCGCCGGTGTTGGCCGCGTAGATGCCCAGGTCGAGCACCATGCCGGCCAGGGGCGCCGACCAGATGTAGTTCGCGAGGTCGTTCGCCGTGATGTCCCCAGCCACCGTCGCCTGAAGCGTGATCAGATGACAGGGCGGGCAGATGCACAGCTCGTAGTCGGTCTCGCTCACGGCAAAGCCTACCACCTGCGTGTAGCCCGTCGGCGTCTGGGTCACGTCACCAGGGGTCGTCGAGAGGTACATCGGCTTGCCCTCGGTGAGCGAACTCTCGTTCGTCACCCGACCGTGAGACTTGACCTCGACCTTCTCGGCCTCCTCGACCGTGATCTCGGCGATCCCTACGGCCGGTCGCTTGTCCGGGTCGTCGGCGTCGGCCAGGTAGCCGTAGCCGTCGTCGGCGACGCAGATCAACTCGCCCTTGGTGATGTCCTCACCGGCGTAGAGCGGGAAGCTGGTCGCCTCGTTCACGTACGGATTGCTGCCTGCCATGCGACTCACCTCCGATCAGTTGCCGATTCCGTCCAGGTACTCGATGTACGCCGCGTCGAGGCTGCAGTCCTTCTCCTCGGCGATGGCGCGCACCGTCTCCTTCGTCTCGTCGGGCAGGTCCTTCTCCTCGAACGCCTGCTGCTCTGCGCCGGAGCCGTCGCTGGCCGCCACGGCTGCGGCCGGGCCCGGAGCGAATAGGGCCAGGCGGCCTCTGTTCTCGTCCAGGTGGGTCATCATCGCCGCCACGGTCTCGTCGCAGGGGTTCATCTGCAGATCGACGAGCGCCGTCACGGCCGCAGGGCCGGGCACGAGCCCGTCGTAGAGGCTCGCGGTGACGCTGGCCTTCAGGGCCTCCCGGTCGAGGTCGCCCTGCATGACGCCCAGAGAGGCCGTGACCACGGCCACTTCCTTGCTCAGGGCCTCGGCCTTCTCCTCGGCGGTCTCGCCAGCCTTGGCGCGCGCCTGCAGTGCCTCGAGGTCGGCGCGCGAGATGGTGATCTCGTCCGCCGCCACAGCAGCCTTCTTTGCAGCGGCCTTCTCCTCGGCAGCCTTCTTCTCAGCGGCCTCAGTGGCAGCCGCCTCGATGAGGGCGGCGAAGGCCTGCCAGTCGTCCTCGGTCTCGAACTCGCCCGTCAGGTCCTCCCACTCCTCGTCGGTCACGTCGCCGTTGGCGGCGACGTACAGCTCGCGGATCTCCGCGATGCGCTTCTCGTTCATTGGTGTCACCTCCGGTGGGGCGTGCGCCCCCGTCTGCACGATTGGATCAGCGCCCGACGGGTCTCCGCCAAGGGAGGCGGCCACCCACTCCTGCTTGACCTTGCTCTCATCGCCGAGGGTCACTTCCGTGCCCTCGACGGAGTACGCGATGCGCCAGTGTGTGCTCTCGGGATCAACGGCGATCAGGAAGTCCTCGAAGATGACCTCGACGTGCCAGCCCAGGTCGTCGTCCTTCGTCCGCTTCCCGAGGATCGCGCCAAGGGCGTTGCGGAGATCGTCAGCCGAGAAGTCGCCGAGGCTAGCCGTGTACGGCTCGAACTCGAAGCTCGCGGTCAGGGGCAGCAGGCCCGGCTGACCGCTGAAGAATGGCGTGTTGATGAGCGCCGCGCTGTACATGAGATTATCGACCGAGCCGCCCGCGGTGGGCTCGAACGGCCGCCCGCGCGGGAAGAACCTCGGCGACACGTAGCGGTACTCTCCCGCCGCGATTGCCGCCTTACCCTTGTCGCCCCAGGCGATGTAGCCGTACACCGCCTCGTCACGGACCTCCAACTGCTCGATCCAGGCGTACGCCTCTGCCTTCTTGCGATGGAGCCCGTCCTCGTCGATGGGGATACCTGCGTCGCCGAAGGGGAGACCTGCGTCGAAGTGGTCAACATACGCCTGTGCGTCCTCGGGGCTGACCTCGAATTGGCCGTGGAGGTAGTGGCGGAACTTGCCGATGGGAATGAGCGGATACCAGCCGTCTTCCACCGTGTCCCCAGCACTCGCAGCCACGGCCACCAAGGAGTGCGCTGGCCCATCCTGCTCGTAGACGACCTTGACTGCTGAGGGCTTCTCTCTCATGGCCTAAAACCTCCTGCCAGAACTGGCAACGGGACAGCCTCCGGAGGGGGACTGTCCCGTCAATCAGTTCTGTGCCCGTTCGCCGCCCGGTCACGCTCGGGCTATGCGCTTGTCCCGGCGGGAGCTACCCGCCGGTGAGACCGACTGTCACATCGCCACGGACCATATCACAAGCGAGAAACTTCTGTCAAGTGTTCGCGCTGGTGTCGGTGAACACTTGCCTCAGCCGGGCTTCTGTGTTCGCTGAGGGCCGTACCTCCCCAGCAGCCACGCGAGGATGACCAGCGTCCCTACAGCGGCGCAGTAGCCGGCGCCGAAGCCGCACCACCAGACCGACAGCGTGAGCGTCATGGGAGCTCACCCGCTTCCCACTCCTCCAGGTCCTCGACCGTGGCATCGCAATACCTCAGGGTCCGATAGTCCATGACCTGGAGGCAGGCATCGTCACTCTCCTTGTCCCCGACGGCCAGGGCGCACGTCTGGCACTTCGGCCACCAGCCGACCAGTTCCAGTTCGACCAGCAGTGACTTCCGACGACCCAAGGCAGGCACATCATCCTCCCTCAAGTCCCCGCCGACGAGCCACACCAGCGCGCGCATTCCCTGCCCTGTGTCATCCCAGTCGATGCGCTCGACGAGCAACTCGATGGGCTCGACCGTGATTCCGTGAGGTTTCGGCACTCGGCGGTGCTCATTGTAGAGCCTGACCTTCGGCACAGTCGGATGGCTGCTGTCCTCGAGCCCGCACTCCCTACACTTCGGCATCGTCTTCGACCTCCTCGGCAGGCTTCATCGTGGCCGCGATCTGTTCGACGGTCATTTTGCAGCACGGGCAGTGGACGCGCTTACCGCCGGTCCAAGCCAGACCCCACCACTCCAAGCACATCCCATCAGTGCTCAGGACGACCACAGACCAATACGGTGAGCCGCCGACCCAGCAGCCGCAGGCTTCGCCCACGGGCTGCCCGGCTTCGCGCGCCACCAGCGCCTCTGGCGTGTCGAACTCACTGCGATCATGCCAGAGCGCAGTCTCATAGAAGGGCAGCGCCCTGTTGTTCGCCGGGTTGTTCTCTGCGGCCTTGGCGATGGCCGCCTCGCGCACCCTCCTGTCCTCCCAGTAGGCCGTGTGGTCGATGACCAGCGCGATCACGACGCGCCGCTGCGAGTCGAAGATGGCGAGGTCAGCCGTGACGTGCTCCTTGACGAAGCCCTTCGCGGCATCCTTGTCATCGAAGGTGCGAACGATCTCAGTCCACTCGTGAAGCCCCCCATTGTCCCAGAGGCTGCGGTAGACGTGGAAGGGCCGGCTCGCGTCGTCCCAGGTCTCATCGGGGTCGAAGAACTCCGCATCGTACTCATCGGCCGACTTGATCTCCCAGCTTGCCCACTCTCCGCTCTCAATCGCCACCGTCTTCGACCTCCTCGAACGCGCCGGACACCTTCATCGCCCGGTACATCTTCTTGAGCGCGGCTGCGGTGCGCGTGAAGCTGGTACTCATGGCGGCCATCACCTGCCGATAGCCTTCCATACACCGCAACATTCTCGCATGTGCCTCGGCAGCCCGCTCTCGCCTCAGCGCGAGGATCTCCGCGATGACCGCCTCGGACATTTGGCCCCTGCTGCCTGTCTGTTCTGTCGTGCTCATTCGTCTTCGACCTCCTCAGTCCCCCTCCCGCCTCAGATACCGCCGACTGATCTCCCGCTCGACCGCCGGCGCCAGCATCCACACCGCGTCGATGCAGACTGTCCAGCCCTGCTCCGTCCGCTTCTCCTCGATGACGAGCACCTTCACGCGATAGGGATGGCCGACCGCAGCCAGCCTGCGATTGAACGAGGTGGTCCGCAGCTTCAGGATCGGTTGGATGACCATCGTCTCAGTCCTCGACCGGCGTCAGTTCCGGCGTCTCCGCCGGCTTCTCCTTCGGCGCCCCGTCCTCCATCTTCCGCAGCCCCATCATCTCCCGCAAGCTCGCCTCCACATCGTCGGGAATCTCCAGGTCCCGGTCGAACAGCACCTTCAGCGTCTCCGAGATCACCCGCGGGTCCCGCACCGCGATGCTCCCGTGGCGGAGCTGCGGCAGCCGCTTCACCCCGCTCTTGTTCAGCCGCACGATCTGCGGGATGGCGTAGCGGTTGAAGTACTCCTCCACCCAATCCCCGATCGCGCCGAGCATCAACATGAACGTGCTCGACAGGTCGCGCGACAGCGCCCACGCGCCGGTGTCCCCGCCCTGCCCGAGCCCGACGAAGCCCACGCCGCCGGTCTGGAGGATGTACTGGCGCTCGCGCTCAAGGTGCGCCTCGAACGGCACGTCCGCCCGCCCGATGTCCAACATGCCGAACGTCCACCCGTCCGGCGCAACTAGCCCCGTCTCCTCGCCGGTGCGCAACCGCTTGAGTATCGCCAGCACGTCAGCGGCTTCCTTGTCCGTGTAGCCCACCTCCGGCCCCGTCGCCGTCGGGATGCCGCACGCCTGCCGCTCGATGCGGATGGCCGCGAACTCCTCGAACGCCGACAGGTAGACGTACGCCTTGTACGCCTGCCGGAACATCCCCAGGCCCTCGGGGTCCCCCGCCTCCTTGCGCCAGATCCAGACGAGGAGCTTGTCCATGCCCTTGAACTCTGTCGTCCGGTACTCGTCGCTACCAGGCGCGTAGCCTACCTGCTTGAGCCCGGCCATGCCGCCAGTCTCATCGAAGAACCATTGATCGACGGTCGTGCGGTCCCGCTCGGCGAACTTGCGCCAGCCCAGCCAGCCGCTCTCTTGCACCTCGAAGACCTTCTCGTGGATGTGGAAGCCGTAGAGCGGTGCGAGCAGCGCCTGGCGCAGCACCTCGTCCCAGCTCATGGTCATGGTGCCGGTGCCGGTGCCGATGCCGAGGTTGTCCTCGATTTCCTTCGCCGCTGCCGCATCCTCCCCCGGCTCGATGTACCACTCGGCCGCGCGGATCGGCAGCGACAGGAGCATCTCGATGGCCGCGCACGCCGTGTCCGAGCGCCGCATCTCCTCGAAGACGGTCATGCGCAGGGGGAGCGTCCTCAAGTCCTCGTTGTACTCGCGGCGGATGCGGCCGCCCGGTGCGCGCAGCCCGGTCACCCCCTTCTCGCCCTCGACTCCCTGCACGAACTCCATCGGCACAAGCTCGTCGGCCGCGGCTTCGACCGACTCGTCTGGCGCGGGCGCGAGGAGTCCGTTCCACGCGCCGGAGAGTCTTCGCCTGATGTCGAGCGTTGCCATCTCAGTCACCTGCCGTATGCGTCAGTTCTTCTGAAGTGACGAACTCGCCAACTCATCACCGAAGCTATCCCAGCTCGCGCGCTCCTGTCGCGCGAACAGTTCCAGGTACGGCGCGGGACTGCAAGCCTCGATCACGCTGTAAAGCTCATCCGGCTTCCGAGAGTGCTCTCGCTTCCTGGCCGCAATGAGGTTGACCTGTGTGCGCCCGGCGCTGCGTGTGCGCAGACTGCCTCGGATGCCAAAGAGCACCGACTCCGTCACGTTGCGGAAGTAGAAGCCACACCCACGCCCATCAGAGCCGCCGTCAAGCCGGACCTTGTGCCAGATGATCTGCGTCTTGTAGGTGAAGCCCCAAGCCTCCAGACACGCCATGCCGTCCGGCAGCAGGGCGTTGGGAACCCAGAGGTAGAGATGCGCCTGTGCTACTGCCAGATCGAGGACGGGAAGAGCCATGATCTCTGAGAGTTGCATCGTGTCGTACCGTCGAAGCCGGACATGCTCCGGCGCGACCTTGCCGGTGCGGTTCCTGAAACGCCACGGCGGATCTGCGAGGATGGCCCCGTAGTGTCCGCACGGGATGTCGGCGAACTCAGTGTAGGTCGCCTGCTCCATCAGAACCTTCTCCCCAGGATGTTCAGCAGCGTCCGGCTCGACGGCAGCCCCAGCACCGGCCCCCGCCCCCTCGCCGGCCGGATGTGCAACTCCGGCACCGGCCACGCCGCCATCAGCAGCGCGTCCAACTCGTCCGTGTAGGACGTCCCGGCCTTCCGCCCCCACCGCGCCGACCGCAGCGCCATGATCGCCCGCCGGTGCCACCGCGGCACCACCACGCTCGCGCTCTCCAGCTTCCGAGCCCCCAGCGCCAGCAGCCGGTCGCGCGGCACCATCAGCACCCGCAGCCGACTCACCTCGTCCCGCCGCCACCGCTCGTGCATCACCGACCCGCCCACGATCTGCATGACCTGCGGCGTCGGCTTCATCTCCTCGACTACCGCCGCGCCCGGCCCGTTCCCGTCAACCCAGTGCTCGCCGCCGAACCGGCGCCCGAAGGCCTCGATGAATGCCACACGATCCGGGTGACTGAGCTTCGCCGCCCCCTCCATCACCGCCAGGTGCGGCGGCTCCGTCGTCAGGTCGATCGCGACGTTCACGCTCCGTGCCCGGCCGCCCCCGCTTACGTCGCTACCCAGCGCGTACGCGTGACCCTTGATCGGATGCACCTGCGGCCGGAAGCAGCTGGCCTCATGCTGCTGCGCGAGCTGCATGATGAGGCCGATGTCCATGACCATCTCGCCGCTCGTCAGCCGCTGCAACTCGTGCTCTTCCGCCCACTCGTCCTCGCTGCCCTCGAACTTCTTCAGCGACCGCAGCTTCCACGCCTCGTCGCGCTCCGGGTGGCGCCGCCAGTCGATGGTGATGAGTTCCAGCTCGAGCGCCTCGTGGTCGTCAACGAGGTGGCAGAAGAAGGCGCCATCGCCGTTGTAGTTGCTCACCACGGCGATGTGCCCGCTGTGGTCGTCGATCATCGGGCACCCGCTCTTCCAGATGCCCTCGCCGTCCTCCATGTAGGCAACCTCTTCGAGCAGGATGCGGTTGCCGCCGTATGAGCGGGTCGCGTCCTTGTCCCCGGAGTGGCAGCGGATGTAGTTCCGGTTGAAGCCGACGTGGCCGCCCCGGATCTTCACCGTGCGCTGCTGCTCGTCCGTCAGTTCGCAGGTGTCCAGCGCCAGCTTCGCGATCTGCAGCAGCCGCTCCTTGGCGACCTCCTCCTTCTGCGCGATGATGTGCGAGAAGCAGGCGTCGGCGTAGAGCAGGGCGTGGACATCCGCCATGATGACGGCTGTACTCACACCGGTCTGCCGCGACTTCTCGATCACGAAGGACTGCCCCGCCGCCCGCAGCCGCATGATCTGCTCCTGGTAATCCCACGGCTCGAAGACGACCTGGCCGTACTGCTTGTGCTCGATCATCGGCTTGGCCCACTTCACCCAGGCGACGGGGTCGGAGGCGATGATCTCGTCCTCCGTCAACTCGGCGGTGGCGTGCTCGATGGCGCCGAGGAGGACGTCGGCGAGGCCATGCTCTTCTGCCGCGCTCACGCTGGTCCATCCTCCTCCGGCTCGCCCTCCGGCATCGGCGGCAGCTTGTCCGCCTCATACTTCATCAGCGCAAGCGCGTGCTCGGCGAACACCCCAGCTATCCGCTGGCACATGACGATGCTGGGTGTGTAGATTTGGATGCCGAGACGATCACTGTTGCCTGGTTGTCCGAACCAGAAATTCACACTATGCCAATCGCTCTCCTCGCGGGGGGGCCTGCTCACCACCCCTACATCGTCCCCTTCGTCGCAGTGGATCTCGGCGGTCACTCTGTTGTCGCTCACGGTCGCTGCCCCTCTCCCTACTCCTCGGCCACCAACGCCTTCTGCGTCAGCACGCCCTCCGGCAACTGACCCCGCGCCTGCATCAGCTTCACGATCTCCGGCAGCCGCTTCGCCTGCTCCGCCGTCAGCCCCAACTCCCGCAGCAGCAGCCCCAGCGCCTCCCCCGCCTGCTTGAAGAACTGCACCTCACGCAGCCGCGCCTCCTCCCCCTCGTCACGCAACCGCTCCAGCGCCACTCCCATCTGCACGATCTTCGTGATCTCCGTGACGTTCCGCGGCCGGATCGCGGCGTTGATCGGGACCTTCCGCCCCGTCTCTTCCTCCGTCAGGTAATCCACCGGCTCCCCCTGGTCGTCCAGGAGCGTCCCGACCGTCAGCGCGTCCCAGCACATGGTCAGCAGCAGGCGGTGCATCCGCAGCAGGTCGCCACGGGCCTCGACGCCCGTCTGCTCGCCCATGACGCGGATGACTGCCCACTGGCCGGTGTCGTGAGCGCGCCGCAGCGCGTCCCAGTCCTGCTCGTCTGGCTCCTGCCGCTCGCGCCAGAGGCGGACGAGTTCCCCGGGCGCGCCCACCGCACGGCCGATGGTCTCGTCGTCGGGGTACATGCCGGACACGTAGTAAGAGCAGGCGCGGCCCTTCACGCTGTCGGGGTACTCCGCCCAGCGTTGCAGGCTGGCCTGCTCCTGGTCCTGGCCCGGCTTCGGCTCGTCGGCGCTCATCGCTACCTCCCATCGCCACTGTACCCACTGGCAGCGTCACGGTCAAGGACTCAGGCGGTTTCGGCCTGTCATCGTCAAGCATCATAGCCTCTACACGGCTGCCGCGAAGAAGTCGTGCTTGAGGTCCGCCTCGATTGCGCGCTCGTCGCGCCACTCCGGGATGCGGTTGGCCGGGTCGGCGAAGGCGTCGCGCCAGCGGTCGAGCCAAGGCTCCACACGCCAGACCCAGAAGTCATCGCCGTGCTTCTCTGCACAATGGTGCCGCGCCTCCGGCACGAGCCACGTCAACCGCAGGAGGGCCGCAAACTCCGTGGGCATCCACTCCGTCGTGTACCACCATCCCTGCAGCTCGCATTGTCCGAAGTAGCAGCCAGCGTGCTTATCATTCGAGCTTGCCTCCTCGACGATGAGTCCGCCATCCCCGGCGATGCAGTGTTCTCGCACACCGGCGAGAGCAAGCGCCGCACGGCACTCCTCCGCTAATCCATCTGTCCCTGGTCCCGAAGGCAGCCCATTCCTCAGCGCCGGTATCAGGTCGTCGGGCGGCGGCAGCACATCGTCGAGCGTCTCACAGTAGCGCAGGAACGCCTGCGCGCTGCCCATGACCTCCGTCGCATAGCCCTCCGCGCGCTCAAGGTGTTGCAGCGAGAACCAGTCTGGCGCGCGGCCAAGCTGTGTGTGCGGGTCTGGCACCAACTCGCGGCAGTCCAACCCGCCGCCACCCGACGCCGCACACAACCAGTTGACTGCCTCGTCACGGTCGGTGACGCCGAACTTCTCGCGGATCGCGGTGTGGCTGCGCTCGCCGGAGGTGGCGAGGACCTGGTCTTTGACTTGGCTGAAACTGAGTATGACACACATCGCTTAGCCCTCCCTCTCGTCTTCGGTCTCGGCCTCCCCCGCGCTCACGATCGTCACGTCGAACTCCGCCACCGCGACGCCAGTGCCGACCGCGTAGGCGAACGGCGTACCATCCAGCCTTCTCCCGACCTCCACCATCTGCGACTGCCCCGGCTCCACTGGGAGCAACAACAGCAGCGCGCTCTCGGCCAGCGGCTTCGGCTCCTGCTCACCTTCCGCCGTCGCCACCGCGGGCTGCGAGCTGCACATCGGGCAGCGCCAGCCAGAACATGACTGCATCCACCCACTCGCAGTCAGTTGATATGCTGCTTCGCGGGCGAGATGCTTTCGCTGGTGGGCCTCGGGCCGATGAATGACGAGCGGACATTGCTCACATCGCACAAACCCATCACGCGCTAGGTCCTCGGTGAGGCGTTGAGGGCTGCACGGGTAGCTTGCTATGGCCTCCTCCCCGCCCAGCGCGCCCTCCGCCGCCGCCACGGGCTGCGAGGTCGCGGCCCGGGCGCGGGTGAGGAACTTCGCCGCCCACTCGCGGCCTACTAAGTGCCCCACCAGAGCGGCGACATCGACTTCCTCGACTGTCTGCGGCGCCACCGTTTTCTCCAACTCCGCCAGCACCGCGAAGGCGAAGTCGATGTTCTCCGCAGCCTTGTCGGCCCTCTCCTTCAGCTCGGCGCTGTTGACGCCCATGCCCACCATATAGGCGGACTCGAAGATGTCGTGGATTGCGGCCTCAGCAGGCGTGCTCATCGTCGGCCTCCTCGGGCGGGTCGGGTAGCGTTGCTGGCATCCAGAAGCCCGATGCTTCGTTGGGCGCATTGGGGAAGATGAATGCCCCATCGGCCACGAACGCCAAGCTATTGCGAGTCCCTCGCACCTTGACGAAGTACATTTCTATGCTGGCAGAGCCGCGAAACCGCTTCCCGTAAAACCAGTACTTACCCGGCTCTGTCGGCACCTCTTCAGTCCACTGGGGCTGGGGCCTCGTCGCCATCGTCATCGTCCTTTCCTTCCGGCTCCGCCTCCGGCTCCTCGCACAGTGCGCTGAAGCCACCCCGCATCAACCGCTCCACTGGCCCCGGCTCCGGATCCGGCTCTGAGGCATTCTCCCACACCGCGTCCAACCCCCCCGCCAGCAGACGATCGAACACTGCCCGCTCAATCCGCAGCGACCCGCCCAGCCGCACCACCGGCAGCTTCCCCAACGCCACCCACTTGTAGATCGTCTCCTCCGACAGCCGCAACGCAGACGCCACCTCCTTCACCTTCAGGAGGTCCGGCTGCGGCGCCGGGGCCTGTTGCTGCTGTTCCTGCTGGGCCTGCTCTTCGGTGCTCATCGGTCAGACTTCCCTTCGCCCGTCAGCGCCTCAAGGATCAGCGGCACCAACCGCCGCACCGCCAACTCCTCGCGGTCCTGGTGCAGTTCCATCACCGTCTCGTAGACCTGCGGCGCGACTTCACTACGCAGGCGCTCCAGGGCGTCGCGTGTGCCGTGCAGAAGGATGTGGACCACCTCGTGGACCAGGACCTCCTCGGGCGTCTGATCCTCGTGGCCCTCGGTCTCGATAGCCACATCCACATTGGCGTAGCGGATGGGCCAGTTCGCAAGGTAATTGCCGAGGATGTCGCGCGCGGCCGCCTTCTCGCGCGGCAACTCATCGCCATCGTGGAGCCTCAGGTCGATGCGCCAGCCGCCCAGCCCGAGCCGGTCCTGGGCCTTCTCCTTCAGGCGCAACAGCGCCTCGCGTTGTCGCTGGTTCATTCCGGCCCGACCTCCCGCTCAGGCTCTTCGTGCTCGACGGTCATCAGCTTCTTCCACGGCAACATCTCCGCCGGGTGGCGAAGCCCGACCAGCGCCCTCATCCTGCGTTCCGCCGAGCAGTCGCGAGTGCAGTGGTACGTCAGATGCCAGTCGTACACGAGATCTTGGGTCCAGACGAAGCGCAGCGGGTTGTCGTGGACGGATAGCAGCCCCCACTCGTGCAGCCCCAGCCAGCACAGCAGCCTGCCGATCATGTGGGCTCAGCCTCCTCGGCATCGCTGCGCTTGATCTCGGCCCGCGGCTCCCCAGCCTTGCGCTGATCGCGCACTTCCTCCTCTGCCTCGCGGAGAAGCTGCTCGGCCCTGACCGCGACCTTCGCCACGAGCGCTGCCGAAACCTGATCGTCGCGGGGCCTGTCCAGCACACCATTCAGCGCCCCCGCCACCTCAGACAGCCCCTCGCGCACCGCGCACGCCAGCATCGCCAGCCCTACCGCCACCAGCCCAGTCGCGTGGGTCTGAGCCGCCGCGGCGCTCGGGTAGGTCCGCTCCTCCGCTGCCTTCTCAAATGCCGCCGATGCGGACTCAAACCTGATCGGCATCGCTCGCCACCGCCTTCCGCGACTGCAATACTGACGCGATCCTGGAGACGGCCTCGCGCAGCAGGCGCACCTCAAGCTGCCTGTCCGCCTGCAATCTCTTGAGGCCCTCGCTCAGCGCCGACACCAGGAGCAGCAACGCCAGCCACTGCAGCGCCAGCAACACCAGCGCGATCGCCATCACCAACTGCTCAGGCGTCATCCGCACCAGCCCCCTCCGCCGCCCTCAACGTGTCCAGCGCGGCCACCCTCAGCGCCTCCAGGAGCCGCTCATACTCCTCGGGGCAGGCGACGGCGAGTACATCGCGCCCCGCCTCCATGAAGGCCTCATTGAGTTCGGGGACCGCCCGCACGGCCGCCAGGAGAGGGTCGTCATCGAGATCCACCGCCACATCCTCCGCCGGCAGCAGCACCCAGACCTCGCCCGGCGTCACGAACTTCGCCTTCGTCTCCTCGAAGGAGCACCCCGCCGCGGCCGCAGCTACCCGGCGAGCCACGTCCAGCACGTCCTCGTCCTGGAACTCGAACGGCTTCTCACACCCGGCCCGCGCTCGATCCAACTTGTCGAACTCTTCAGCCGTCAACTCCTGCCCATTCGGCAAGATCACCCCCACCTGCCCCACCATGTTCCTCAACTGGATCGTGCCCGTGGTTATGTTTTCACGGGTTACCCACGGCTCGCGTGGGTCGTGCGACAGGAAGCCCAGCGCCTGGTTCATCCGCGCTATGGCCTCTGACAGCAGGTGCGGCCCCAACTGCACCAGCGTCAACGCCATCCCGCGCACGACCTTCGGCTCGTCATGCTCCGCCATCGGTCTCGACCTCCAGTGCGTCTCCGCTCTCGGGCTCCCAACCGTCGAATGGCACTACCTTCCCGCACCAGCAGCACCGCCCTCGGTCCCGGCCAGCCTCCTCAACTCTGTATCCCACAACCTGTCCGTCCACCACATGCCACCGATGCCCCAACAGCCAGCACAGTCGCCGCCGAACCCTGCACCACAGCCGTTTCCACCAGCCAGCCCGTTCAGCCATGCCCTACTTCGCCCCCTCGGCCAGCGGCTCCAGGAACTTCGTCCCTGCGGCGTCCCGCACCACCAGCACCGCCGCCACCTCGTCCTCCATCGTCCCCGGGAGCGGCCCCCAGCGCCGCATCACCGCCTTGTAGACCGACATCGGCGCCTGCTTGTGCAGACGGCCGTCCTCCCACCGCACGCTGCACAGCATCTCGTCCAGCGCCCGCGACACCATCCGACGGTTCACGTCCCGCTTCTCCTCCCCCAGGTTCAACTGCCGCGGGTCGTTCCGGTCATACCACGGCCCCGACACGATGATCGTCGCGTGAACCCCCTCCTTCGCCACCGCCAGCGCGTCATGCACCTTCATCCGCATCGCGACCTCTTCGCCGCCCGACTTCGGAGCCTTCGGGTGCATCACCACCCGAATCTTCGCCTGATCGAGCGTCTTGTGATGCTCCGCCCGCAGCCCGTCCGCGATCTCCACCAACTCCGCCGGTGCGTCCTGATACGGCGCCCAACGACTCTCCGTCTTCTGCTTCTTCGGCTTCGACTTCGCGGCCGCCTGCGGCATGTCTCCGACCTCCTGTGTCAGTCTCTGCGCTCTACGGCTTCCCGACATGCGTCACGCGCGCCGTGGCTCACGCCAGCCCTCTGGCGGCTCGTCATCGCTGATCGTGACCCGGTTGGCGATCGGCGACTGCATGAAGGACCACCGGGTATCCGCCGACGAGACCCGCACGTGCAGCTCCACGTGCTCCTCGTTCCCCTTGATCGGCACCAGGCGCATCAAGGTCCCCTCGATCCGCATCGCCTCAGCCTCCCTCGCCGCCTTCGACTTCCGATGTCCCCTCCAGCGTGTCCACCGCGAAGAGCAACTCACCCTCCAGCGACCACACCGGCACCAGCCGCCGTACCGGGTCCCCCGCTATGCCACGGCCGACCGTTGCCAGCCGCGTGATGACCACCATCCGAACCTCGACGCCCTCCGGCCCGTCAACGATCGCGTGTGCCATCGTCTCCGACCTCCTCAGCTTCCAACTCCTCCCGCATCGTCGCCATCAGCTCCTCCGCAGGCCCGCGCGACCGCGCCTTCCCGCGCACCCATCCCTCCGCCCACCGACATGCCCGACGCAACCGCCAGCGGAACAACCGGCGCCTCCAGAAGCCCGACATCGGCACCGACCGCCACTGGCTCTCCGTACTGCCATCAGCCGGAATCCACATCGCCTTCACTATCGCGCCCAAGCACCCATCCGCGCGCAACACGATCGGCCCCCGTATGCTCACGCGTCCGTCAGGTACCCCGGCCACTTCATACTCCACCTCATGCACCATCGCCTTCGGCCTCCATTCGACCCTCCTACGCTGCACAGCACGGCCACCACGTCACCCGCCCTTGTTCAGCATCTCACGCAACCGCCCAGCCGTGTCGTCACTGCACGGATGCACCGCCACTGGCACTCGCCTGTCTCCAGCCTCCCGCAGCGCACGCCACCGCTGCTCCCCGTCGATGATCTCCCACCGCAACGCATCCACCACCGTCCGCTCCTCCTCGCACGTCAGACCCGTCCCCCGCGGACCCTGTGCGATCAGCCCGATCCACTCGTCCTCCGTCATCGCCTTCCCGTCCACCACGTCCGACGGCACCCCCGGGAAGTCCGGCCCACCCGACCACGGCGGCATGAACGTCGTCTCGCCCTCTCCATCCTTCAACGCCGTCCACAGCGGCCGCACAACGAGCGGCAGCAGCAACCCGTCCTCCAGAAGTGACTTCCCCAGACTCAGATCCCACCCGCCGTACATCCCACCACAAGGCATCCAGCGACTGGGACACAGCCTCTCCACCAGCACATACAACAGCCTCATGCCAACCATCCCTTCGCTTCCCCACATCGCACCAACCTATCGTTACAGACAATACCAGAATATCCACCGCATGTCAAGCACATAAGCACGTTATCGCCAAACACGCAGAACAGGGGTATAAGCAAGTTCAGGAGAATCACCTGGGATGAGGCTACGGACATAATAGCAAGCGAGATAAGAAGGGTACAGGGAAAATACGGGCCATCGGCGATATATTTAATGATGGGAAATCATGGGGAGACAAAATGTGTGCATGGTACTCATGGGATTTCAGTTCGGCTTTTAAAGGAAGGTTATACGGAACAACGTACAAATCCGGATAGTTGGGAGGGATGGTACTGGGGCGCAGAACATATGTGGGGAATGGACTGTCCATGGACTGGAACTCTTTCGGTGGGTATGATGTGGCCGACAACTAATTTGCTTAAGGATGTTTCAGAGAATACCGAAATGATTCTGTTTTGGGGATGCGACTCGGGAACCACACCTTGGGGGTTTACTGGACAGATGGGGAGCCGAGGGCGCTATTGGTACACGGAGCTCGGATTATGATCTGTATATGTCTGTC
>SDBU01004429.1_pt1 | contig 17216 bp, 14 predicted proteins | sample 2277071 | NCBI WGS metagenome assembly SDBU01 (sample SAMN10397929, study PRJNA504765) | marine sediment metagenome | isolation source: marine sediment core GS08_GC12, 126 cmbsf | place: Arctic Ocean: Gakkel Ridge, Loki's castle | collected 2008 | reverse complement strand
ACTGGGCGACCTTGAAAGCGCCTATCTGATCGATGATTACGCCGAAGGCAAGGATACGGGCATCATTGACCTTTTGCTGGTAGGAAATATAGACCAATACCACTTGAACGATTTGAGTAGAAAAACTGAACGATATATCAAGCGTAAAATCAGATCCCTGGTTTTTACCCGGGACGAATACCGTGATCTCGAGTCCAAGCTGAAAGAACGGTCGCGCGTCTTGATCTGGGAAGCCAACAAAAAGTAGGCTTATAGTATTTTTTTTTAAAAGACTCAGATCTTATCCGCTTAATATTTATTTCTATTTCGGTAAGTTATATTAATTATCAACGTTAACCGAAGGGGCGGAGCTGGGTAAAGGCTATACACAAGCGCGGCAACTTGATAAATGGACAAGGGAATCAGGATCGTTAGCATTCTGTTTTCAACACCTGATTCTTATTCACGAAATTTGCCAATTTTGGTTGTGTGTAAAATCTTGATTCATTCAAGGGATCATTAACCCGTTGGTACCAGCTTGGCAATCTGAATGATAGTATTTAATAATTTAGGATAGAAAAATGGATCTATCAAAAGTACGGGCGTTGCAGGACGGTTTGCATTCCATGCTTACGTGGTTTCTAAGCCCCAAAAGTAAAGGATTGGAATTGGTTGATGGTTTTCACTGCACCAGAATGATAGCGCAGAATATTTCTTTAGGGTATCAAAACTTACCCAAAACAACCTCACGGCGCATTGTCACGGAATTATTTGTTCCTGAACTAGACACAGAGGAATATCTATCCAAGGACGCGGTTTATCTGCGTCCGATAATTGAGTTGAAACAATATGCATCCGAGCGGTTGAGAGACCACCTTGACGCCTTGCTGGTCATCGGTAGCATGGCAACACTCGATTACTCACGCGGCTGGAGTGACCTGGATACTTATTTAATCGTTAAAAATGAGACCATATTCGAGCCTAACAGCTTACTAAAACTTAGAGAATTGTTGCTAAGTGCCTATTCTTACTTACTCCGCATCGATCCACTGCAACATCACGGATTTTTGTGTTGTACCGCGGCCGACTTAATCCAGTATCCGTCATATTACATGCCGGTTAATGTTCTGAAATATTCCAAGTCGATACTCGGTGAATACCGGGTCGCATTTCATGTCTTGCCCGGCAGCATTGGTGTAAAGGAGCGTTTTCAAAAACATGTCGGTTTTTTTAAAAAAACTTACGAGTTGGGAATACTTAAACATCATGCCTATAACGGGGAATATCTGTTAGACAATTTCCACAATGCCGACAATGCCATGTATCAAATGAAAAACTTTCTTGAGTTTGTAACCCTTTTACCTGCTTATTTCTTAGAAGCCAAAGGAACCCCATGTTACAAACGTGACTCTTTTGACTTGGTAAGGCCTTATGTGCCTGACGAGAACTGGGAACTCACAGAGATTGCGGGCTTGATACGGAAAGAATGGGAGAACAAGGAAGTGCATCCATATACAGGCAATAGAGTTCCTGACTGGCTCATCGACATGCTGGGCGCTAATTATTTTAAACGTATGTATGAGCTTGTAAAGGTTTTGTGGAAACATCTGGCTAACGAGTAAATCGATCCGCTATGATGTGTTTTTATGTGAACCATGAAAAAGTGTGAGGGGCTTAAAGGTGCCGCATAATGAATTGATTTTCACCCAAATGCCGACACCCATGGATGTTGCTGTATACGATGAAGCTCGTGAATGGGTTGTCAACCATTTTTCAAACATTAATGATGTCATTGCTGTTTACGAATATGGCACGGTCAACGATCCCGGTATCTCCGACTTGGATTTAATGGTTGTTTTAAACGATGAACCCCAAACCGAAGAACTTTACAAAAAAATTAGCGTCAAAAGGGTTCCTGATCAATTGTCCGGCCTGATTAACGACGCTTCCATAAAAATAATTAACAGGCCACATTTTAAAAAAATTAACCGGCTGGGTAAATTTAGGAATAATCTTCTCTGGGGAGAAGAAATTAAATTTCATACCATCCCCTCTGAAGACAAAATTTTATATAAGATTGCTTCTGTAATGGATTTTCTTCCGGAACGGGTATTAAGCTTACTCGAACATAGAGAACGAGTAACAATACCGGTACACGAGGTTATCGGCTTGCTACAATCGTACCTATATTCAGCCAAGGCAACAGAAAAAATTATAGCTAAACCCTTCAAAGATATAGATGCATTTGCAAAAGAACTGAAAACGCTTCGGGAGACATGGTTTCAAAATAGTTCCAAACGGACAAATATGCTTAAAGAGTTGATCAACCAAGGAATAGATTCCGGCATAGTGGCATTCGAGGCACTTGCATCGTATTTAAAATATCAAAAATACTACCTGCCTTTGGGAAATAGTAAAGGGACAATTTTTTATTTGAATCAAAATAAAGGGTTTTCTTTTTACAGTAGTGAGGAGGATATGTCGGGGACTGAAAAGTCACCTTTTTTTTCAGATGGCAAAAACTGCGTTATACTTAAAATCCCCGGCGTTTGGTTAACTCATTTCTATTATTACGCCCAACAGCAGGGTGTTATCAGTTCCAACATACGAAACAACCTGATCATGGGAGCTAAAATCGAAAAGATAAACATCAGCAACCAGATGGCAGCAATACTATCTAAAAGAATTTCTCTATGTAATGAAATAGCAGCCTTCTTCATAAAACACAGAATACCCATGGATAAACTACACCGCTTTGCGCACATTCAGCGTCTAAATTCGCCGGATAAAACGGCGAAAATATTTTAGATGAGGCTTAGAGATGAAAATTTTATTTGTCGTCTATGATAATGAATCGTTTTTAACGTATTTTCCCATGGGAATCGCATACCTGGTTTCAGCAGCAATAAAAGCCGGTTATGAAGTGGGGGTTTATGATCAAAATATTTACCATTTACCAGAAGCCCATCTGGTTGAATATCTGAAAAAACATCGCTTTGATGTTGTTGGGGTGGGAATGGTAGCCGGTTATCACCAGTATAAAAAGCTTTTAAAAATATCAAAAGCGATTAATTCCTCTCCAAATCGCCCTTTCTATGTTTTGGGAGGTTATATGCCATCGCCTGACCCTGAATTTTTTTTAAAGAAAATGAATGCAGATGCTGTTGTGATCGGTGAAGGAGAAGTGAGCTTTGTTAATCTACTAAAGGCCTTGTCATCAAACAGAAGTTTATCTACCGTAAAGGGGATTGCATATAAGGAGGGAGATTCAATTGTTACAAATGAGCGTGAAAAGCCGATTGAAAATATAAATGATATAGATTTTCCCTCCTGGGATTCTTTTAATATGGAGTATTATACCTTGCTTAGAAACCCTGAAATAAAGCGTACACAAAGATGTCTTCAAGTGGTTGCCTCAAGGGGTTGTAAATTTAGTTGTACATTCTGTTATCGGATGGATGAAGGCTTGCGGATAAGATCCCCTGAAAATATCATTGAAGAATTAAAAAAATTAAAAACCGATTATCATGTTGATTACATCGAGTTTACCGATGAAATGCTTGCCTCCTCTGAAAAAAAAATGGCCAACTTTGCCGAAGCACTACTTAAGAGTGGTTTGAATATCAAATTTTATATTAATGGAAGATTGAACTATGCTTCATTGGGGTTGCTCAAACTTCTGAAGAAGGCAGGTTGTGTTTATATTAATTATGGTATCGAATCTTTAGATCCTAAAGTGTTGAAAAATATTAAAAAAGGGTTAACAACAGGACAAATAATTAGAGGCATTGAAAATACTATTAAGGCCGGGATTCATCCGGGATTCAATATAATTTTCGGAAATGTGGGTGACAATAAAGATACATTGAAAAAGAGCGTTGACTTCCTTTTAAAATATAACACTTATGCGGAACTACGAACGATCAGACCCGTAACCCCCTACCCTGGATGTCCGTTGTTTTATGACGCCATAAAGAAAGGTTTATTAAAGGATACACAGGATTTTTATGAGAATAAGCATAAAAACTCGGATTTATTGAGTGTAAATTTTACCGAGCTGTCTGATGAAGAATTTTATCAATCTCTTTTTGAGGTCAATGAAATTCTTATTAAAGACTATTTTGACAAACTGACTATCGGTAACATCAACGACTTTAAACGGTTGTACTTTGATAAAGATTTTTCTTTTCGAGGTCCAAGGCAAACTTAAAAAAAAGAGTTGTTGGCCCGATCGCGACGACAAGTTTGGTAATGTCTTTAGGTTCTTGCGATTTCACAGGGCCTGAAAAACGGAGGAACTGGATATGAGCATGAAAAAGGTTTGCGGACTGATACAATGTCGTTTGAGTTCAAGACGGCTTCCCGGAAAAATATTCAAAAAAATTAATGGCAAAATTCTTTTAGATATTCAGCTTGAAAGACTCAAGAAGTCGGAAAAACTTGACGTCATCGGAATCTTAACAACCGGGAGCCCTCATGACGACCCGATTGCCGAGTTCTGCAACCAAAGGGATATTTACTGCTTTAGAGGATCTGAAAGGGATGTTCTTGATCGTTACTATAAAGCCTCGAGGGAACTAGATGCCGATGTAATCGTTAGAATAACATCAGACTGTCCCTTGTTGGACCCAGAACTTGTCGATAAGGCGGTTAATACATTTTTAGAATATCCGGGTGGCGTGGATTATCTCGGTACCACAGAACCTCTGCCCAATACCTATCCGGACGGTATGGATGTTTCGGTGTTTTCAATGGCTGCTCTCGAAGTATCATGGCGTGAAGCCGAAAAGCCTTCTGATAGAGAGCATGTCATTTTTTACATGTATAATAATCCCGAAAGATTTAAAGTTCATAGAATGGATGCTCTCCAAGACTGGTCTTCTTACCGTTTCTGTATCGATTACCCGGAAGATTTGACCTTTTTGAAGCAGGTGTGGAAAGAACTCGCCAACCGGGAACAGTTTGGCAATCTCGATGAATTAATTGCGATTGTCGATAGTGACCCTAAACTTAAGCATATAAACAGCCAATATACCTTTGGGGCCGGATGGACGGACTCATTCAACAAAGATACAGAGTTAAAGGAGAGCTCCGCCCAATTGGCTCCCCCTCTTGACTGCCCAAAGAGCGAGGGCTTGTGGCCGAAGGTGATCAAACATGTACCTGGTGGTGCCCAGACGTTTTCAAAAATGCCCAACCAGTTTGTTAATGGTGTTGCACCCAAATTGCTCTACCGAGGTCGCGGTGGAAGGGTATGGGACCTTGACGGCAACGAATTTATCGATTTTGTGTTGGGCCTCGGTCCGGTCACTCTTGGTCACTGTTTTAAGGAGGTTAATGAGGCTGCTCAGTTATGTCACTCAGACATTTTCAGCACGCCATCTCTTCCCCATCCACTCGAGACAGAGCTTTCAGAAAAACTGTGCGGTATCATTCCCTGTGCCGAAATGGTTCGTTTCGGTAAAAACGGCTCAGATGCCACGGCCGGTGCGGTCAAGTTGGCCCGGGCGGTAACCGGGCGGGAAATCATCGGATGTTGTGGTTATCACGGATGGCAGGACTGGTATATTGGCCAAACCACCCGTAACCGCGGCATCCTTTCATCTGTGGGGAAGATGACGATACCCTTTCAATATAATGATTTTGAGAGCGTTAAAAAAATTTTTAAAAACCATAGAAATAATGTTGCCGCCCTCATCTTGGAACCGGTTAATTTTACTCCACCGCAAGATGATTTTCTGTTTAAGCTACGGGACATATGCGATCATTATGGGAGTCTGCTTATATTCGACGAGGTTATAACAGGATTTAGGATTCCTAAATTCAGTGCACAAAGCTATTTTGGGGTAACACCGGATCTGGCATGCTTCGCTAAGGGCATCTCTAACGGATATCCCATATCCGCCATCTGCGGCCAAGAAAAATATATGTCCGAATTTCAAGACGTATTTTATTCATTTACCTATGCCGGAGAACTTCCTTCGATTGCAGCAGCTCTTGCAACCATCAGGGTTGTGGAGCGCGAAAATGTTCCTGATAAAATTAACAGTCTTGGTAATTTCTTTATCACCGGGTTCAATGAACTTTTAGAGAATCTCGACATTGAATTTGCCAGAGCTTATGGTTATGGTTTCTGGCCAAAATACGACTTTGATGATACCAATGGGTATTCTTCCCAAGAAATATTGTCTCTTTTCCAACAGGAAATCGTACGACGCGGTATTTTGACCCGCAAGACAATCTTTATCTGTTTTGAACACAATATCTGTGAAATCCGGGATTTTTTGGCCGCGGCGCGCAAGGCGCTTCTTGTCGTCAAGAAAGCAATATATGAAAAAAAGTTGAAAGAATGGCTGGCCGGTGATGTCATTGAAACTATAATCCGTGATCCGCATGTGAAGCATTAGCAAAGGATTTGGAGATCCTTTTCAGCAGCACTTTCATTTTTAGGAGATTACATTGGAAACCTTAATAAAAAAACTATTCGATTTAACAGGAAGGACCGCCATCATTACCGGAGGTATCGGAATGTTAGGGACAGTTTACACGGCGGCTCTGGCAGCTGCTGGCGCCAACGTGGCTGCAGTGGACAAAAGTGGTAATGAACAAGATTTTCTCAAGCTGTTGGAAAAGGAATTCGGACTTTCTGCAAGCACCCTCCAGCGTATAAGAGTGATGACCTGTGATATCACAAAACCCGACCAAGTCGATATCACTGTTGGGGCGATTGATAAAGAATTTGGCAATATCATGATTCTCATCAACAACGCCTCGGTGGTCAAGCAAGTCGGCCGGGATGAACTCGCTTCAGCCTACAAACCGTTCTTAGAAATGAATAAAACAGACTGGGAAGAGTATTTCTCTGTAGATCTGACCGGAGGCCTTCTAATGTCACAAAAAGTAATACCTTACATGCAAAAAAGCGGGAGCGGCGCCATTGTCAATATTTCTTCGACTTACGGTATTCAATCTCCGGATCAACGCCTGTATCAATGCTTCCATGATCAGTTGTCCGACGAGCAGAAAGCCGAGGGAATGCAAATCGAAAAACCGATCGGATACTCTGTCAGTAAATCCGGGGTGCTTAATCTCACCCGTCATCTCGCAACCCAGTTTGCCCCCGTTAAAATAAGAGTCAACACGCTAACACCGGGTGGTGTTTATGCAAATAATCCTAAAGAGTTTATCGAAAGTTACGCGCACCGAACTCCGCTGGGCAGGATGGCGGACAAACTCGAATACATCGGCCCGATTTTATTCCTGGTATCTGATGCTTCTTCTTATATGACCGGCGCAAATCTGGTAGTTGACGGCGGTTGGGGGGCTTGGTAGCCTTGGGTTTAACACTCTGAACCGTTAAAGGAATCTGTAAAAAATGAATAGAATAAAATTGACCGATAACCGATGGATTGGAGAGGGAGAATTTCCATTTATTATTGCTGAAATCGGTAATAACCATAATGGAAGTATCGATTTAGCAATGAAGATGATTAAAACTGCCAAGGAGATAGGGGTCGACGCCGTCAAATTTCAAAAGAAAGATATTGAAACAGCTTTTTCCAAGGAACTGCTCGACAAGCCTTATTCGGGGCCCAACTCTTTTGGAAGCACCTATCGCCAGCATAAGGAGGCTATTGAATTTTCGGAGACACAACTCAAAGAGCTTTATGATTACTGTCGAGAGCTTGATATTCTCTGTTTTTGCACCCCTTTCGATCTAATTTCCGTAGAAATCCTGGAACGGCTTGACAATCCCGTTTACAAGATATCTTCTTTTCATGTTACCGATCTTAAGTTGATTGAAGCGGTCTGTCAGACCGGCAAACCCATTTTAATGTCAACCGGGATGTCAACCATTGAAGAGATAGACCGTGCCATGCAGCTCATTCGCAAATATACTCGTCAGGTGGCGTTGTTCCATTGTGTTTCGAGCTACCCGACAGAGGATAAAAACGTCAACCTGCGGTTGATTCCATATCTGAAAAAGCGTTATCAATGCTCGGTTGGATATTCTGGACATGAACGTGGCGTGGTGATTTGTATCGCAAGTATTCCATTGGGAGCATGTATGATTGAAAGGCACCTCACTCTCGATCGTACCATGAAGGGCCCCGATCATGCGGCCTCGCTTGAGCCTTCGGGAATGCTACTCATTGTGCGACGTTCCAAATATGTTTATAATGCTTTAGGGCCGATGAATATCGAAAAGCGTGTTTTAGATTGTGAACTGATAAATCGCCAGAAATTCCGTGGATATTAGACCAAGCGTCTTTCCTCCACTCATTCAAGGACAGGAGAAAGATCATGAACAATCCGGCAAACGACGGCAGCAAAAACGAAGTGCGTAATCCACCCTTTGCTGCTGAAAACGATATCTGGAACGCTTATCATCATCTGATATTAAGCCCTGACCAACATAGAATCAGAAAGCTGATTGCCCGATACCGTTTATTTGAGATGGCGTTGAACGTACCGGGAGTTATCGTTGAATGCGGTGTATATAAAGGTATCGGCTTGGTTTTCTGGGCAAAACTTCTCGAAATCTTCGCCGCGGGTCTTCACAAGCGTGTTCTCGGTTTTGATGTGTTTGGCCCGTTTAAAGAGGTTCAACTCCTGGAAATGGAGGAAAATGTCGCTTCTCGACATGATCACCGCACAGGTGGAGGTGTCAGCAAAGCTGAAATCGATGCGATTGTAAAAACCGCCGGACTTACCCACCGGGTTGAGTTAATCGAAGGGGATATCACTCAAACCGCCTCGGACTATTTAGCGCAAAATTTTGGACTTCGCATTTCGCTTTTACATCTCGATTTAGATACCTACGAAGGTACGAAAGCCGCCCTTGAAGCTTTCTGGCCGTCTGTAAGCCGAGGCGGAGTCGTTGTATTTGATGAATATGGAGTTGCTGGCATGGGAGAATCTCGAGCTGTAGACGAATTTTTTGCAGACTCGGAAGTCCAACCGATAGCAGTCCCCTATGCGACGACTCCAAGTGCTTATCTGACGAAGCCGTAAAGATAAATTGCTTTATTATTAAGGAAAGAATCTATGAGCCGTATGCAAGACGATATATTTTTAGAAGGAGAAGGTGATAACTTCTATGTCCGAAGATTGAAGAAAAAACAAAGCAACCAGCAAAGACTATCCGAAGATCTGCCGCTGCTACTTTTAAAAAAAAGCAAATATACTCCTAACTACGTTGCGGAAATCGGAGCTTGCGACGGTTTCCGCTTAGGGTATATCGCCGATAAGTATGGCGCAAAATGCTATGCTTACGATCCATCAAAAATGGCGATTAGTGACGGCAAACGGCTTTATCCCAAGGTCGAGTTCCACCACGAATTGGCATCTAAACTAAGTTGCGAGGATGAAAGTTATGACCTGGTAATCGTAAATTTGGTACTGCACTGGGTTGACCGTAAGATGTTGCTTCGGACCGTTGCAGAGATAGACCGCATTTTGAAAGATGAGGGGCTATTGATTATAGGAGATACCTGGCCGTCTTTCCCACTCCGGAAAAGGTACCACCACCTACCAGAAAAAGACGTTTGGACATACAAACAAGCATATATGGACATTTTCCTTTCCTGCCGTCTATATTATCTGCTCGACTTTATAACCAAACCTTGGGAGCCGGATGACCCCTTTGATAGAAAAAGCTGCGCATTGCTTCGCAAGTCTCTAAACCGCGGATATGCCTCCTTAGAGTAACTCGGATTTGAAGCTCTCTGCGGACCCGATAAGCGGGATCTCCGCTAAGCTCCGACAAGTTGCAGGGAATGTTCTGCCTTGCGGCAGTGCTTCGCAGCGACTGTAAGGAATTTAATCTGTTTTTTTGATTCGCTCGCTATTGCAGTTCATGAAATTACCTGAAAGCCGCCCTACAATTGTGCCTCCAATTCTTTATTTTCTCGCATAAACAAAGATATGTCAGTTATTGACCGACTTGGCCGAAATTTACAATTCTCAGCATATTACAGGGCCATTGTAGTTCTGGTGGGCCTATTCTTGGTCCCTTTCATTCTGAACCATGTTGATTTGGAGTTATTTGGGTTAAATGCCTTGATCATATCGATTGTCGGCTATTTCAACCTGCTGAATTTAGGATTGAGTTCCGGCATATCACGATTTGCGGCATTATTTTACGGCCAAGAAAAACAGGAAGAAATATCAGATGTTTTACGTTTTGGTGTTAAATTCTTTGTAAGCCTGGGAATTATTGTCGCCAGCAGCTTGTTTATTTTATCTTTCTTTTACGATAAATTATTTCATATCAAACTTGAGCTTGTTGAAGAAGGCCAGATACTACTGATAATCTATTCTGTCGCTTCTTTGTTTATCTGGGCAATAATCCCCTTTCGCGGAATACTCAGTGGATTTCAAAGAACCGATATAATTGATAAGATTGGTCTTGCAATCATAATATTCAACGTACCGATCGCGGTAACGGTATTAACCTATACAGGCTCATATTTGCTTTATATCGGCCTTCTGCAGTTGGTTACCGTAATAGTTTCGTGTATTAATATTTATTTTGCATTAAAATTTATTCCAAATTTTCGATTCAGTTTCTCACCCATTTCAAAACCGCTTAGAAGTCGGCTTATTAAGTTCAGCGGCTGGTCTTTTGTTTCAGCAATTTTTGGACTCATTATTTTCCAGATTGATCATCTGGTAATTGCTGCGGTTTTAGGAGTAAACGCCGTAGCTATCTATTCGATCGCATTTAATCTTCACAACTACATCGGAAGTTTAAACAGCCTTGTCGGCAACCCCCTATATTATGCTATCACAGCTGAATTCGCCAAACGAGATAAAAACGACCGGGAGTCTATGATTATTAATGCAACCCGAATGCATTCAGGTATCTTGATACCAATTGTCATTATTGCACTGATAAATATCGACCATTTCATTTTGGCCTGGGTTGGCGAAAGGTTTACAAGTTCTATATTGCCCTGTAAAATTCTAATCAGTTACTGGCTTTTTAATATTACCAGAGAAGTATTATCCCTAGGTGTGATTGGGGGCAAAGGGATCGTAACTGAAGCTGTGAAATTAGAAGCTTTTGTGGCCATTTCAAATCTGGGATTAAGTATATTACTGATAAAATATATAGGGATCACCGGAGTTGCTTTAGGGACAGCAATTCCATGGATACTGGCATCTTTTTTTTACATATTTCGATATTGCAATATCTTGTCAATTCCCGTTTCGAATTTTATTCGCCAAGCTGTGGGACCGAATCTCCCACATTTTTTTTTGGCTTTGATTCTGTCCATAATCACTCAAAAATTCATAAAAAGCGGAAACATATTTGAAATAATTGCTGTAATGTCGTTGATCTACGTTATAACTTTAATCACCGGATATACTTTTTTATCAACTGAAAATAAACATTTGATTAAAAAGGTTATGGTGTTGAGGGCTTAAATTGAAATCATCGGCTTCATCTCTTCCAATCGCCTTTCCCGCCTGTGCCAAAGATGCCGACCACGCTCAAAAAACTATGGATAATCCCAGGTTGGTTGTCCGCAGCTATATAATGTACGAGCTCCTGAAAGATAGATACAAAGAGGTTCTGTGCGCTGACGAGCTGGTGAGCAATCAAGTTCGAAGAAAAGCGCAAAACTGGCTGGAAACTGCACTGGCTCGTTGGACAACGCACTACGGCAGTATTTTACAAAACGACTATTTGCCGAGAATATTCAGCAAGACTCTATACTGGGCACTAGTGGAAATCATACTTAATATCGAACTGCTACTGGGCATTCGAAGATTTTTCCCCGATGCCTCCCTCATAAGGATCTATGCTCCTGAGAACACATTATTACAAAAAGCAGCCCAACAACTCTACATTGGCGACGCCGATCATGTTTGGGAAGTGGTTCCGAGCCATGGTATTGACTTGAAAAGTCAATACGAAAGGCATGAGATAGCGAGGGACCTTTATCCTTCCCACAAGTTTCGGGCAAAACTAAGAAGATGTATCCATACCTTAAATTTCTGCTGGATCTATCTCTGTCATAAGATAACCCGCACAAAAATACGTATTCTGATTTTAAACGAACCTCACTTCCTATCGCTGTCAAAAGTACTAAAACCATTTGGAGCCCTTTTTATCAGAGCACAAAATATCTTTCCGTTGTTACCCGGTCCTTTAACATCCCGAAAACAGGGACCCGCAACCATAGAAGCCAATAGATGCTTTAATGTTTTGCTGTCTGGGTCTGATTCGACCCCGAACATCTGGTGCTATAACGGCATAGATATCTGGGCCGTATTAGAAGATGAGTATAAACTCCTGATAACCGATCTTGCAGACGGCTGGTTAAACACTACGCATGTATTTGAGAAGATAATAATGCGCTATAAGCCTCGATTGATTATTTTTTCCACAATTGAAGCCGCGCATAACGCTGTTGCTTGCTTTGCAGCCAAGTATCATGGCGTCAAAAGCTTGAGCATGCTGGATGGTTATTTCCCGGTTTATAATACCGTTCAAATACAAGTTAACGATGGCTTCTCCGACATGAACATGGCGGATTGGCTTGGTTTCAACTGTCCAACCCAAAAAGAGGTTGCCTTGAAGACCGGCTTTGCCGAGGATCGGCTTGTGGATATGCCAAGTCCGTGGATAAAAGGTTTTAAGCCTAAAAAAAAGGAGAGTAGCGATAATCTCGATGCTGTATTTTTCTCATACTTCCCCACGCTGACATCTGTCTTGCAACATTCATGCAGTTACGGGAGATATCTCGTGGATTGCCTGAAGCTGGCCGTCGAAATGGGATACAAAAGGATTTTACTAAAATGCCGCTACCCTGTCTTGTTACCCCATACTCAAAAACTGACGGATAAATATCAGTCTCTTTTTAACGAAATTTGCGTTGAGGCCGGCCCGCCTGAAAATTATTATGGAAAATCCAGAAGAATAATAGGACCTGTGTCCACCGCCATGATGGAGTGTTTCAAGGCTGGCGGCCGCTATTACGTCTTTGACCCTTTCTATGGCGGCATGAATATATCCAGGGATACAGCCTTCCTTGCCGATCATCCGGTTATCGCCACTACGACGCAAGAACTGCGATCGAATCTTTTAATGCAAAACTTTTTTGGTTCCACTGAAATACAACGGCAGAAATTCGGGATTGACCGCCATATAAATCGTTCCGAAACAAAGGTGTGGATGGACAGCATCGGGCGAATTCTCTAGACCGGATCCTATATTTGGGAAATGATCCGGTCACGGTAAACGATTATGAAAGTGTGCTGTTTTGTAAATCAAGAGCATGAGAAAGTCCCTAGCGGTGTGGTAACCGTAATTTGTGCGGTTTTGTCCCACTGGCCTTCCGGCAGTGATAAAAAGATGATGATTCTGTGTAACAAGGACCACTGGGCCAGTTATAGATTTCAGGAGTTATTGCATCACCAACACATCGAGTGCCTGATACGGTATCCCATCCAATCCGGGACGCGGTCCGGTCAACGGATATCAGATTCAATTAAAAACGCAACTATGCGTAAACTGTTTCAGGCCATTATGCCTTTGGTCCAGACGCTGTGTTTTCTCTCGGAAGTGTTCCGTTTGAAACGATTGCTTCTGAAACATGAAGTAGATGTCGTGTTCTCCCATAACGGTGGATATCCGGGCGGATATCTCAACAGAATAGCCGTTGTTGGTGCCCGCTTGGCCGGTATACGAAAGAATTACATGATCATTCATAATTTGCCTTCACCTATACCACCTAAGGAGAAATGGGTAACACGAATTGTGGACCGGCTGGTGGCATCTTCGGTCAGCAAATTTTTTTCTGTATCTCGCTCTTGTGCTGACGCGCTGCGAGAAGAGCGGTTTCCTTGGACTACTTTCGGAGTCATCCCCAATGGCATCTCGACCGACCCCTCTCCAAAGAAAATGAGTCATCAAAAAATTTTAAGCTGGAAAACCAACGTGCCTGTCATTGCCTTTTCAGGAGAATTACATCCCCGGAAAGGCCTGGATGTGCTGGTGGAATCCCTGGCCAAACTCCAAGGGGAGTTTAACGTCATATTATACGGTAATGGAGAAGAAAATTACACGGATCATCTGAAACAAAAGGTTGACCGGCTTGGTTTGACTCCTTGCATTCGTTTTGAAGGGTACTGCGAAGATGCTGCCGATAAGCTCCGGGATTGTGATCTCCTTGTCCTGCCTTCGGTCGCTTACGAAAGCTTCGGAATGGTCTTGCTTGAGGCCATGTATTGGCAAAAAGCTGTCATTTGCTCCGATATTGGCGGTATGAAGGAAATCGTTCAGCATGAAAAAACCGGGCTTGTGGTACCCGCGGGAGACGTTGAGGCGTTGCGAGAAGCCTTGCAGTATATGCTGGACCACCCGGACAAGTCCAAACAGTGGGGAATAAACGGGTATGAACATCTAAAGAAATGCTTTGATATTCGCCGAACGGTAGAAATATATCATCAATTATCATAAAAATGGATCGCCGGGGCGCAATGACACTCGCAGATATTTGAAATCGGCTTGACCACCTGCAAGGAATACTATCCGTTTTGTCCTGCCAACATGTACATTCGGTATGAAAATTAAACTCTACTCCGACGGCCATCTTAAAACCGCCCAAAAAATATTTCCCGAGAAATCAAGTGACGTGTTGTGGTTGCAGAAGATGTGGACAAATGAGGAAATTAATCTTTGTAAGTACGTTGAACTTGCGGAAGATTTTGAAAACAGTCCCAATCTCGAGTATTGGGAAAAAAAGATTTTGGATGGAGAGAGGATAGCAGCCTATAGCGATGATATTCTTCGATGGTACGAGGGGTGGATCGGTTCGAGGAAGTTGAATATCCTTTCTGTTGGTTGCGGGCATGGGATTAAAGAGATCGCCTTGGCCTTGAAAAGAAAATGCAAATTGATTGTCGGTGTTGACATGGCACCCTATATCAAGACCCTCGACAAGGTGGTATCTAAAGCATTTCCAGGAATGATACGGTTTTTGAAAGGGGATTGTTTGAACCTGACATTTGACAATAATACGTTTGATTTAATATTGAGTCATGCGGTTATCTATTGCATTCCCGATGCCAGTCTGCGGACCTATTTCTCTGAAATGTTGAGGGTTCTGAAACCGGGGGGAACCTGTCTGGTTTCAACGGTGGCCAATCTATCTCCACAGCAAAAATTCTACCATATGTTCAAAGCAAAAAAAACACCTGACGGGTGGAAACAGACCGGATGGCTGCGAGACAAAAAGCATATAATGAAATTTGTTCCCTCTAACGCCAAAATTGAGACCGTCTTGAATTTAAAGCATTTACGACCTTTCAAAGGACAAGGGTTCAGCGAAGCTTGGGGAAATGTTTTGAAATGGTTTTCTGAAAACATTTCCCCGATTACAAATACTGCTGTCGCTTTTGAAATCGTGAAGCCCCCCACCCTCAAGGGCGACAGTCCCGCTTGCCAACCTGATCCTGCTGCGAGGTAAGCTGATTCTGCATTTTGCGTCGATGGTTAAATCTCATAAAGTTCTGGAACCAACAAAAATATATGGAATCAGCGAGGAAAATATCAGCGGTCATTACTGGAAATGCGAAAAACCCCTTATGCCAAATACCGCGCTGACACAGTTTGGGATTCGTGTTTAAATCCTGACTATTTGGTTCTGCACCCCAAAATTGCGCCGTTAAAAAGACTTCTGTCAGAGCTTCAGCCGGCCCTGATTTTGGATGTCGGCTGCGGGTCCAAAAGGTTTGCTCAAATAGTCAAACAGCAAAGCCCGAACTCGACCTATATCGGTTATGATATTGAGGAGAATAATGAGGGGACTGTTGATCAGATCATCGAAGGAGTCCACAACCTTCCCAATAAAGACGACTCTGTCGATTTAATCATCTGCAATCAGGTTCTTGAGCATGTCGACAGGCCTTTTGAGGCAATTAAAGAACTATATAGGGTTCTCATCCCTGCCAAAGGTCATGTTTTTATTACGGTTCCGCTGTTCGAACATGAGCATGAAATACCATTCGATTATTTTAGATATACTCAATACGGCTTGGAAAAGATGTTTGAAAAGGCAGGATTTAAAAAAGAAAATGTCTTGGTTGAGCCCATAGGTGGCGCCATTGCTGCTTTTGCCCAAACTTTTCTGAATTTTTTGGCTGTAAGGCAAAGACCGGAGGAGCCTTTGCTGATAATGCTAATAAAAAAATTGTTTTTTTTGAAACCGGTATTACACTTTTATAATATATTTTTTAGCTGGTTGGATAGCGTCTATTTTAGGCCGAATCCTGTCATCGGGTACATTGTGATCGCTAACAAGTAAGTAAGCTTTAAAATAGCTTCCACTGAGCAAAATTTATGCGCATAACTATTCCATCGAAACTCAAAACCCTGTCTCATCTTTTGCAATTGCTGATAAGGCCCTATCACTTTGGATTCATTCGGGGCCATTGGTATCTGACAACTTCGCAAATAGACGAACTATCAAGTATAGTTGTCCGCCAAAATCCTGAAAATCGTCTTGTTGAAAATTATGAACGCAGTTTTTCAAAGTTAATCGGAAATGGATTCGGCAAAAGTTATGCAGCCGGACGCATGGGTTTCTATGCGTTGATGAAAATTCTGAAAATAGGCCCAGGCGATGAGGTGATTTTGCTGGCCTTTACCTGTTCGGTAATGGCAAATGCGGTCTGGCGGGTAGGCGCAACGCCGATTTACGCTGATATTGACCCAGAAACGTTTGGTTCATCGGCCCCAGCCATTGAGCAAAAAATATCATCACGGACAAAATTAATCGTTGTCCAGCATTCTTTTGGCATTCCATGCAAAATTGATGAAATCGTTAATTTAGGCCAACGACATGGTATTTTCGTTTTGGAAGATTGTGCAATTACCGTTGATTCCTTGTATAAAGGAATATCAGTGGGCAATTGGGGCGATGCTGCTATTTTTTCGACAGATCACAGTAAACCGCTCAATACTTTAATTGGCGGATTTTTATACACCCGACATTTGAATCTCTTCAACAAAATCAAGACTTTTTCAAAAGATTTGCCTCACCTTGAATTCGGCCAGCAGAAACGATTATTTAAACAAATTTTAATCGAAAAAAAATATTGCCTTCCCCGCAAATATCCCAGGATGAGAATTGGGCAACACGCAAAATCCGGGCATATCCGCCAGTATCCGGCTGATTTTGAGTATATTGATTCCATAAGTCTGTGATCCCGCTGTGTACTCC
>SDBU01004428.1_pt1 | contig 17216 bp, 16 predicted proteins | sample 2277071 | NCBI WGS metagenome assembly SDBU01 (sample SAMN10397929, study PRJNA504765) | marine sediment metagenome | isolation source: marine sediment core GS08_GC12, 126 cmbsf | place: Arctic Ocean: Gakkel Ridge, Loki's castle | collected 2008 | reverse complement strand
GTCTTTCGCCCATCCAGGATCTCATAGTCTATGCCTTTCTCCTCCAGCATTCTCAGCAAAGCCGAGATGTCATCATCCACGCAGACCACTACCGGAGATACACCGCTTCGTGCTGCTTCAACAACAGCCTCTCTAACACCGTACAAATAGGCAGGCTCGATGCCAACCTTCCTCAGCGCAACCAGGGCTTCTATACCGATGGCACCGACCAGCCGCCTGCCCTTGACCACCTTCTTCAACCTGTTGAAATCCGCCTGCCGCGAGCCGCCTTTTGGGATGCCGGGCACCCTCAGAACAGTTACCTTACCTATGTCGAGTGGCACTATTCCATCGATGTTCGATACGCCTACGTCCTCGCCTTCCCTGGTATCGCAGACAGCTACTCCTCCAGCTCCAGTATTCAAATCTGCAGTAGCAAATAGCAGGCCATCCCGCATCAGCAGGCCAACCTTTTGACCCTCAGATATATCACAGCCCGCTACCGCAGCGGAGACCGATACGCTGGCTATCGCCTTCTGCACAGTATCAGAATAGCTTTGCCATTCCCTGAGTCCCCTCAGCAACCAGCCTACGCCTTCTCTGGTAACCCTGTATTTCGATCTCCCCTCTGATACAAGCCAGCCGTCCTTCACCAGCTCCCTCACATAATCTGAGACAGCCTGAGGGCTGATGTCGAGCCTTTCGGCGATGTCTCTCTGCTGTATATCAGGTTGATTTGCAGCTACCTCTACCAAGATCTGGAACTTCGTGGCCAAGTTTATACTTCGCAGTAATTGTGTCATATCTAACCCCCACCCAGACTAAAGTAGCTCGCGGGTAGTTTAAGCTATCCGGAGCAAAATTGAAAGAGTGCTGCTAAGTCTACACCTGTGCTGCCAGATAAGGAGTAAAGTTTTTTCAGAGAATTCCAATGCCAAAATGATATTGACAATTGCCTCGCTCTAATCTAGTATTCTAGTGGAGTCAGAGTCACCAGCGCACATTAAGGCGGGCGTATATTGCCTACAGCGATTGAAAGGCGAATCAGCACTTGCTTTATTCTTGACTCTATCACATCCATCCCCCCACCCTCCGCTCCCAGGCATCTTTTAGCCACGTATTCGCTGTCTCTAAGGAGTGTATTTTGCCTAATTTCTCAATAATGCCCAGGGAACCGAAGTTCTTCGACCTCTTTGAGAAGAGCGTTGCCAATGTGGCGAAAGCCGCCAAGGAACTCGCCGACTTTCTGGAAGATTATACTAACGTGCCCCTGAAAGTAGCTCGAATCACTGAGCTTGAACATGAAGGCGATGCCATTACCCACCAGATCATGGAACAGTTGCACCGTACCTTCATCACACCCCTCGACCGCGAGGACATCGCCCTCCTCACTGAGAGACTGGATGATGTGATGGATTTCATCGAGGACGCCGCCAACGCCATGCTCCTCTACCGTATTGAGCAGCCCACGACCAGGGCACGGGAGATGGCAGCCATCCTGGTTACGATGACCAGTGAACTAGTCGTAGCAGTGCCTCTTCTCCGCAACCGCTCCAAAATGAAAGAGATTCTGGAGCACTGTGTTGAGATCAACCGGTTGGAGAACGAAGCTGACGCCATAATACGCCATGCCCTGACTGAGTTATTCGATGACACGCCCATCGCCGACGTCATCAAGTGGCGTGAGATTTACGAGCACCTCGAAACCGCTGCAGACAAGGGCGAGGATGTAGCAAACGTCCTCGAGGGCGTGGTTCTCAAGCATGGATGATTCCCTCTTTCTGCTCATAGTAATCATAATAGCTGCTCTTGGTTTCGGTTTCTCCAATGGTCTAAATGACGCTGCCAATGCCATAGCCACAGTTATCGGCAGCCGTGTTCTATCCCCTCGCAACGCCGTCATCATGGCGGTCTTCTTCAACCTCGCAGGAACCCTGAGTGGGGCGTTATTTGGTGCCTACGTTGCCAAGACAATCGGCAAAGGAATTATCATGCCCGAAGCACTTACATTGTACACAGTGGTTGCCGGGGTTATTGCAGCCATAATCTGGGTTCTTGCTGCCACCTACTACGGGATGCCAATGAGCGTGTCTCATTCTTTGGTTGCGGGGTTGCTGGGAGCAGGGATAGCCGCAGCAGGTACCGGCGCCATCGTCTGGGGCACCTTTAGCAAAGTGCTACTGGCGGTCCTCTTCGCCCCACTTTTGGGCTTTTTCGGCGGCTTTGGTTTCATGGTTATTATTATGTGGGTGTTTCGACGAAGTTCCCCGGATAGGGTAAATAGTATCTTCAGCAAAGTGCAGATCGCCGCCGCCGCCTTCGTGGCTTACGCTCACGGCAAGAACGACGGGCAGATGCCCATAGGTATCATCGCACTGGGGTTAATGATCTATTACAGCAAAGACCAGTTTGATATTCCACTTTGGGTGATACTAGCTTCTGCGGCATCCGTCGCCCTGGGTCTCTCTTTCGGCGGCTGGCGGGTGATTCGAACAGTGGGCATAAGAATCACCACCCTCCGTCCCGTTCATGGCTCCGCAGCAGAGCTTGCAGCAGCAGCAGTAATTGAAGCTGCCTCCAACTTCGGTATTCCTGTGAGCACTACCCAATGCATAAGCAGCTCGGTTATTGGTGTTGGCGCCACTAAACGCCTCTCAGCGGTAAGATGGGGAATTGCCCGCAACATAGTAACTACCTGGGTAATAACCTTCCCCATATGCATCAGTCTGGGATGGCTCCTGGGAAAAGGCTTGGGACTCATTGGCTAGAAGCCGTAAGGACAACCCAGCGGGGCACTCCTACTGCGTAGGTTGCCCGGCGTCGGGTGATCTGCGCACGGCCAGGAAGTGGGCCATCCGCTAAAGCTTCACTAGTTTAGCGGTATAGACGTCTGGGATAGCCAGAAGCTGCTGGCGCGCCTCTTCGCTGATTTCCTTGTCCAGGGCAAGCAGCATCAGCGCCTGACCGCGGGGTTCGAGCCTTCCTACCTGCATCGAGCTTATATTGATATCAGCATTACCCGCGACCATACCAACCGCACCAATGAGGCCGGGACGATCGAGATGATCGCTAAACAGCCAGTAACCGCCTGTAGGCACAATATCGATCCAGTAGTTATTGACGCGGACGATATGTGTCCCCCCTCTCATCAACGTGCCCGCCACTGCTGTCATACCTATGTCAGTGGTAACCTCCACAGAGACTAGGTTGGTGTAGTTCTCACACCTCGCCGATTTCTGCTCAACTACCTTTAGCCCCCGGTTCTGGGCTATGACACCGGCGTTTACCAGGTTGACCCGCTCCTCAGTGACCGACTCCAGGAGACCGCCCAACACCGCCGCCTTGAGAGCGGTGACATCGTAGTCGGCAATTTCGCCCTCATACTTAATTACAATGGCATTAGTGTGCCCGTCGGCAAGCTGGGCGCACAATTTCCCCACGTCTGAGGCTACGAGCAAGAAAGGAGCCACTACTGAGGCTGTTTCAGGAGCCATCAAGGGCATGTTAACCGCGTAGCGTGCAGGACGACCTTCGAGCACAGCTAAAATCTGCTCCGCCACATCTACGGCCACAGTCGTCTGCGCCTCAGAGGTCGATGCAGCCAAGTGAGGGGTGGCAATGACCTTATCGCTCTTGAGCAAGATATTGTCGCAGGCTGGCTCCTCGGTGAAAACATCAAAAGCAGCACCAGCCACCTTCCCCTCTTCAATAGCCTTGTAGAGGGCCTCTTCGTCAATTAGCCCACCCCGGGCGGTATTTATGAACCTCACCGAGGGCTTGACCAGAGCCAACTCCTTGCCCCCGATGATTCCCCTTGTAGCATCGGTTAACGGGACATGAATTGTAATGAAGTCAGACCGCTTCAGAAGTTCCTCGCGGGAGACAAGCTCCACCCCGAGTTGCTCAGCACGTTCCTTGGAAACGAATGGGTCATATGCGATGAGCCTCATCTCCAGGCCCTTGGCCATTCTTACCACCTCGGTCCCCACACGACCGAGCCCGACTATACCCAGCGTCTTATTGCGCAACTCAGTGCCAACGAACTTCTTTCGATTCCACTCGCCTGATTTCAGACTGGCGCACGCCTGGGGTATATGGCGACTCAGCGCCAGCAACAGACTCAGGGTATGTTCGGCAGTAGCTATGACGTTCCCCTCCGGGGCATTGACTACCACGATCCCCCGCCTGGTTGCGGCATCAAGGTTGATGTTGTCTACACCTATCCCGGCGCGACCGATAACCTGGAGCTTATGCCCCGCGTTGATTATCTCAGCGGAGATTTTGGTGTCACTACGAACCACGAGGGCATCATAATCTCCAATAACATCCACCAACTCCTCAGGCTTCAGCCCTGCTTTGACGTCCACCATGGCCCTGGAGCGTAGCGCCTCTATCCCCTCCTCGGCGATGGGATCTGCGACTAGGATTTTCCACTTCATATCAGAAACCTCAGGAGAAGAACTAGCCGGGTACCTTGAAGCCCAACTTGGGCAAAGCCAGGCGCAACTGCGTGATCACATCATCTATATCAGCCTCAGTTACAAAGCCGAGATGCCCGATGCGGAATATCTTGCCCGCTAGACTCGCCTGTCCCCCGGCAAGGACTATGCCATGCTCATCCCTTACAGTCGCCACCAACTTCTTGCCATCGACTCCTTCGGGGGATTTCACAGCGGTGATAGTATTGGATGCACAGCTTTCGTTGGCGAACAGCGACAATCCCAATGACTTGATCCCGTCCCTGGTCTGCTGCCCAAATCTAGCATGCCGGGCGAAGATATTTTGCAGTCCCTCTTTTTCCAGCGTCGCCAGTGCGACCCCAAGAGCGTAGAAAATCGAAACCGCCGGGGTCCAGGGAGTTTGATCTTTCTCCAAGTATTCCTTAGCCGCAGTGAAATCCCAGTAGAAGCGCGGCATCTTTGCTTCAGCATGCGCCTTCCAGGCACGCTCGTTAACGCTGACAAAGGCCAGGCCAGGAGGCACCATCCAGCCTTTCTGCGAGCCAGTGGCCACCACATCACATCCCCAGGCATCAACCTGCAAATCGATGCAGCCGAGACTGCTGATGGCGTCCACTATCAATAGCTTATCGAACTTTCTCACCACGGCTCCGATGGCCTCCAGGTCGCTGGTTACCCCCGTGGAGGTCTCGTTGTGAGTGACCAGCACAGCCTTGATCTTTGGATCGGCGTCGAGAGCCCTTTTCGCGGCGTCCGGGTCAACGGCCTGGCCCCACTCAAACTTTACCCGGGTCACCTCTGCCCCAAAACGCTCGGCGATATTTGCGAACCTGTCGCCGAAAGCGCCGTTGGACAGCGACAGCACCTTGTCCCCTGGAGACAGGCTATTGACAATGGAAGCCTCCATAGCCCCTGTGCCCGAGCAGGTAAGTATAAACACATCGCCATTCGTTTGAAATGCTCGTTTAAGCTTCGACGTTATCTGCTGGATCAACTCCGCAAATTCCTTACCACGATGGTTGATCATCTGTTTGCTCATCGCCTGAAGAACATCCTCTGGACATGGGGTGGGTCCTGGTATACGCAGATTCACAGATCTCCTCCTCACAAAACTGTTTTAAATATAACCTAAGCGGTGAAATGGGTCAAGCTGGCAACGTTGCATAGGGCCATTCCTTCTGCTAGAATCTACGCCAAGTGGAGGCATAATGATCAACTCCCCGGTCCTTGTCCTCAACCAGAATTACGAGCCGCTCAATGTTTGCCGGGCACGGCGGGCGGTAGTCATGCTCTGGGGAGGCAAGGCCGAGGTTCTGGAGAACAACTCGGATGTTATTCACAGCCCTACCGTGGCGATACGTGTGCCCTCGGTAATCCGCCTTGCTAATTTCATCAAGCGCCCACGCATGCAGCGGAGATTGAGCCGACGAGAGATATTCATTCGAGACAATTACACCTGTCAGTACTGCGGCCACGAGACCAGGGAACTTACGATAGACCATGTTGTCCCGCGCTTCCTCGGAGGTGTACATGCCTGGGATAACCTGGTAAGCGCGTGTAAGTCTTGTAACCAGCGCAAAGCAGGGCGTCCGCCCGAAAAATCCGGGATGAAGCTCCGGTGCAAGCCGGTCGCACCACCCTCCGGCCCCCGCTACCTTATGTATCGATGCCATGAAGCCCACCCGGAATGGCAAAAATACATCGAAAACTGGTAGCTATTGTTAATTTCGGAACCTTTTGGAGCTTGACAACGCTACCCGGATTGGTATAATTACCGTGCCTATCGACCCTTCGGGGCGGTAAGGGGTACTTGTTCTTTCAGAAACCAGTCGCTTGGATCGGGCACGACCGAGACGGCAAAACATCGAGTTCTGAATTCGTTGCTGCTAAAGCCTTCTTGGGTATGCCCGGGAAGGTTTTTTTAGTTGAGAGAAATAAGTAACGCGAACACCAACGGCTCAAAGGCAAAGGTCGGCTTCATCGGAGCAGGGATAGTGGGCACTTCTCTTGCAGTGAGGCTGAGCCGTAGGGGCTATCCAGTGATAGCAGTTGCCAGCCGCAGCAAGTCATCGGCCGACAGGCTGGCAGAAAACGTGCCCGGCTGCACTTCATACGATACAAAACAGGCGGTCGCCGATGTCGCCGAGCTCATCTTCATCACCACCCCCGATGATGCCATCGCCCAGGTAGCCGCCGAGATCAAGTGGCATTCGGGACAAAGCGTGGTCCATTGTAGCGGCGCCGATTCCCTGGATTCCCTGGAACCTGCAAGTATGGCCGGTGCACAGGTTGGCGGCTTTCACCCCTTGCAGACCTTCGCCAGCGTCGCCCACGCCATAGAGAATCTCCCCGGTTCCACATTCGCCCTGGAGACAGACGGCGAACTGCTGGAAACACTGAAGCAGCTGGCTTCAGCCCTGGAAGGAAACTGGGTAAGGCTGAGGGCAGAAGACAAGGTGCTCTACCACACCGCAGCGGTTCTGGCCTGCAACTATCTGGTGACGTTGACAAAGATGGCTGCTGATCTCTGGAAGGGCTTCGACGTGTCTACCCCCGAGGCCACCCGTGCCCTGATGCCGCTGCTCCGCGGCACCCTGAACAACATCGAAAACGTCGGGCTGCCCAACTGCCTCACCGGACCCATTGCCCGGGGGGACCTGGGAACCATAAGGAAGCACCTCGCAGCCCTGGAGAAATCAGCCCCCGCCCTGCTATCCACCTACCGTGAGCTAGGACTGCAAACCATCCCCATAGCCTTAGATAAGGGCAAAATCGATGTCGACAGAGCCGGGGAATTAAAAAAACTACTGAGCAGGACAGATTGGATGAGGGAGAAACGCATTAAGCCAGAAATCCATGCACCCCTCAGAATCCAGGTTTGCCCTGTTTGCGAGACCCGAATAGAGTCTGATACAAGAGAGCTGCATCAGGTAAAAAAGCGTGTAAAGGGGAAGCCATGAGAACGATGCTCAAAAGCAAGATACACCGCGCTACTGTAACCGAGGCCAACATCCAGTACGAAGGAAGCATCACCCTCGACAAGGACCTCATGGAGGCAGCAGACATCCTGCCCTTCGAGCAGGTTCACGTGCTGGATATTGACAACGGTTCTCGCCTCGAAACCTATGTCATAGAAGGGGAACGCGGCTCCGGTGTGATCTGCATTAATGGTGCCGCCGCCAGGCTGGTCTCAGCGGGGGACAAGGTCATCATCATCTCCTACCAGACTATTTCCGAAGCCGACGCACTAAACCTCGTCCCCAAGTTAGTCTACGTTAACTCACAGAATGCCATCGTACATAAACAGAGGGAATCCTGTTCAGTGTAGCGTCCCGATTCCTATCGGGGCAGAGAATTCGTTGCCACTCATGTGGCAACGCTACTTGATTTTATCAAACGTCCGGGGAGGAAGACGATGAGGGTTAGCATTACTCAAATAAAAGAGATGAAGCAAAAGGGTGAGAAAATCGCCATGCTCACCGCCTACGACTATTCCACAGCCAAGCTCATCGACGAGGCGGGAATACCCCTGATACTGGTTGGCGACAGCCTGGGGATGGTAATTCTGGGCTACGAATCGACCATTCCCGTGACCATGGATGAGATGATTCATCACACCAAAGCTGTGGTAAGAGGGGCCACACAGGCTCTGGTAGTTGGTGATATGCCGTTCATGACCTATCAGGTTTCCTTTGAGGATGCCTTACGCAACGCCGCCAGATTCATTCAAGAAGGAGGAGCCCAGGCAATCAAGCTCGAAGGCGGCGAGAGTATGGCGGAGACAGCAAAACGAATTGTCTCCTGCGGCATCCCGGTGATGGGGCATATCGGCCTCACTCCCCAGTCAATAAACCAGCTCGGCGGATTCAAGGTGATGGGCAAAACTCCGGAAGCTGCGATCCGCCTGATCAACGACGCCAAAGCCCTCGATGATGCTGGCGTCTTCGCCATTGTACTTGAGTGCGTGCCCGAGCCGTTGTCTAAACTCATTACCGAGAAGGTCAAAACGCCCACTATCGGCATTGGTGCCGGCAAGTATTGCGACGGCCAGGTACAGGTAATCAGCGACCTGTTGGGTCTCTATACCGATTTCGTTCCCAAACATGCCAAGCAATACGTGAGACTATCCGACAGCATCAAGCAGGCTACTGCCGACTACATATCCGAGGTGCAGACAGGCACCTTCCCCACCGAAAAGCAGAGCTATGCTATGGACAAGAGCGTCCTGGCCAAGCTTGAGAAGTCCACGTAGGAGCACCCGACTAGCCGATGAAGGTTCTTTACGAAATTGCGGAAATGAGAAAATGGCGGCGCAAGGCTGGCGGCTCCGTTGGCTTCGTGCCTACCATGGGATACCTGCACGAGGGACATATTGAACTGGTTCGTCGAGCGCGGGCCAAGAACAAGCATGTCGCCGTCAGCATCTTCATCAACCCCACCCAGTTCGGCCCCGAGGAGGATTACGCCGCATACCCCCGCGACCCCGAGCGAGACCAATCTCTGCTTAAAGAAGAGAAGGTGGACGTAATTTTCCTGCCTGACGCCGATGAGATCTATCCCCCCCAGTGCAGCACATGGGTGGACGTGGAAAACATCACCGAGCAGCTGGAGGGATCTCTTCGCCCGGGCCATTTCCGCGGTGTGGCAACAGTGGTAGCCAAGCTGTTCAACATCGTTGAACCCAACAGAGCCTACTTCGGACAGAAAGATGCCCAGCAACTGGTTGTGATCAGGAAAATGGTCTCAGACCTCAACATGAACATCGAGGTCGTCGCAGTGCCCACCGTGAGAGAGCTTGACGGGTTGGCCATGAGCAGCCGCAACGTCCACCTCGACCCGGAGGAGAGAGACTCAGCAGCAGTACTCTACAAAGCATTGAATGCAGCCCTGAAGCTCTGGGAGAAAGGCGAGAGAAGCGCAGAGAGCATCCGCAAGGAGATAACCTCGCTGATCGAGAGCGAGCCCAGGGCTATTATCGACTATGTGAGCGTTGCCGATGCCGAAACGCTGGAGGAGCTTGAGGATATCGACCGCTCCGCGCTGGTCTCACTGGCGATTAAGATCGGCAAGACCAGGCTCATTGACAATATAACGCTGTCAGAAAAAAGAAGCCCGTTCACAAACAACGCAGTGAAGTGATAGACTCCGGACCCTGCGGTCCGGATCGTTTTAAGGGGGTGGTGGAGATTTGTCTCCTCCATCCCCTTTATGGTAAACTGAGGATCTGGAAGGAGTCTCCCCCTTGAAAATCCTCGTCACTAACGATGACGGCATCGCTGCCCCGGGGCTGTGGGCGCTCGCCGAGGAACTCCAGAGCATAGCTGAAGTGGTGGTGGTTGCCCCCGACCGTGAGCAGAGCGGGGTAGGCACCTCGGTTACGCTGCACCAGCCGCTGAGGGTGAGATCGGTGAAACCCATGGTAGACGGAATCGAGACCCACGTCGTGGAAGGCACCCCCGCTGACAGCGTTATCATCGCCTTAAGGATGCTGTTGAAAGACAAAATAGACCTCGTGATCTCCGGGATCAACGAAGGTTCAAACCTGGGCACCGACGTCCTTATCTCGGGGACAGTGGGCGCTGCCTTCCAGGCTTACTTCTACGGGCTGCCCGCGATCGCCGTCTCAGTGGCCTCTTTCGACAATTTGCACTTTGAAGTTGCCGGCAGGATTTGCGCCCTCCTCGCCCGGCAGCTTGCTGCCGGCAGACTGCCTCCAAGATTCCTGCTCAACGTCAACCTGCCCAACCTGCCCCTCGACCAGATCACGGGCATAGAGATTACGGAGCTTGGCGAACGCAGCCACACCGACGCTATCAAGAGAGGGGGCATCAAAGCGGGTCACGATGGCAAGAGACACTACTACTGGATAGAGCACTGCGAACCCCAGAGTAAAGAGGAAAAGGGGACAGACGTCTGGGCGTTGAGGCAAAAGAAGATCTCCATCACACCCCTTCACAACGACCTGACCAGCCGTGAGCAGATGGCATCCCTGGAGGGGATGTGCTCCTCGCTGTCCCAGGAGCTTTCGTCAAGCAGTTCGGGTTGACACAAATTCGGGCTTGGGCTGGAACCTCCTGAGATGCCGAGGTAGTTCAGGTGGTAGAGCACTTGACTGAAAATTAAGGTGTCAGCGGTTCCCTCAGTTCAATTGAATTAGAAATCTCCGCCGAAAAAATGGAAAAACAGGCTGGAGACCACTTAATTTTAAAGGGTTTTTTTATCTGCCTACTTGTCATCAGGTTTAAAGACCTCATCCAGAATCCTTTGTGATTCAATGTCGGTTTGCACTTTTTCCGCCAGGCATTTTGGACATGGCTCTTTCTTCTTATGAAGCACATTGTGCTTATAGCACCATATTCTTTTCTCGCCCTTACTCGCCCAGTACTCGTCCTGGCTTTTCGGCATATTTACTCCAATTAAGACCACCGATTTCTTGCGCTAGTATACTTATCGTAGGGGAATAGCTCAGGAAAAATATTACACACGTAGCTATGTATATAATGAATAGACTATTCCCCTATAAATTGGGTAACAGGAGAATTGAGTCTATTTGCAGCATATAATGAGGATTATTAGACGGGAATTGATCGGGGAACTGACGCAGTTGATTGCACATCTGCGTATATTTCATTTGGTACTACGAACACATCCCACTTAAATTCAATACCTTGAGGTTTAGGTACTTCAATACCCATTTCAATTAATGTTGAAATATACAGCTCTGTTGCTTCTCCAAGATTGTTTATTGCTTCTTCTGGTGTATCGCCATGACTCATACAACCTTCTAACTCAGGATGGTATGCTAGGTAACACGGTGCTTGATCAGTAGTAATGTCAGGTACTACATATGTAGAATATGATAAGTTCAGGTACTCATCAACATTTCTATTCATCATTATCCTCCATCTGTTTAAGACGCTTAGCAAGATACAAAGCATGCTCAATATATCCAATTGCCAATGATCTAGAGCGTGTAACTGTAGCTCTCAACTCAGGATACTTCGGATGGATATACATGCGATGTTTCTTACCTTCTTTAATGTTAAATCCCAAACCTATGTAAACTTTTTCTAGGTCAGCGAAACGCCATCCAGTCTTGCTTCGCTGCATTTTTTCAAGTAGACGATCAACAGATGCCATACATCAGGGTTTGCTATTTTGGTGTTGCTGGAGGTGAGTAATGGACTGTCAAAGGAATTTCACCTTTGGTTTCTCCTCCAATAAGGATGGCAAGGCAATAATCACCCTCCTTCTCAAATTTCACGTTGCCAAATGTCATGATAGAATTCAATTGCACTGGTTTACCAGCTTCCCCTTTTGGCACTGTGACACTGCCTCCAATAGCGAGAAGTTGCTTGCCATCTGCGTCCATTAGTTTAATCTGAATTTCCTTCTGTGTTTCCCATTCTGCTGAGCCTGCTTCAAACTGCAGTACTAATTGCATCTGAGGATGAATACAAGGAAGTGTAGGGGTAGAGATCTTGCTGAAAATCCCCATTACATTCAATTTACCTTCTTTGGTTACATTGGCATAATCTGCTAGTAATTTAAGTTTTAATTCCATATTTGTATACCACCTTAAATATTTACAAACATCGTATTCCCAATGCTTTGTCGCCACCTATATTCTATCATACTGCTGAAACTGTGGTCTAGATAGCAATGCTGTAATATTATACATATCGTAGTGGAAAGTATCAATATAAAATGATGAGGCTAAGCTCTGATTTTAGTTGTACTATGACTATCTATTATATAGACTATCCACCAGGCGAAAGCTACACCAAATGCAGCCCACATATGAAAACCTTCTCTATTAAAAACGACTGACACGGTAGTGACCGTACCCCCAAAATTGCATAGCTTCATTTACCCATCTCCTCAAACCACTCGTCCCTCGGCACTAATCTGTATCCCGTATCACCTTCAGTCTAGTCAGGTTTGGCTGGTTGTAAATAGAGCCACGCCAAAACCCTATTTTGTTCCGTCTGTGCGTCAAGCAGTCTGTGCTGTCAGGCAGTCTGGGTTGACACAAATTCGGGCTTGGGCTAGAATCTTCTGGGAAGCCGAGGTAGCTCAGGTGGTAGAGCACTTGACTGAAAATCAAGGTGTCAGCGGTTCGACTCCGCTCCTCGGCACCGCCGAAGTGGCGGAATGGCAGACGCGGCAGTCTCAAAAACTGTTGGGGGGCAACTCCCATGCCGGTTCGAGTCCGGCCTTCGGCACCAGTGCCGAGTAGTGTAACGGTAGCACACGGGACTTTGGATCCTTAGGCCCAGGTTCGAATCCTGGCTCGGCAGCCACCCGCGTATTGCAGGTTACTTAAAAATCCAGGTCTGTCAGCGTATCAAGATAGCGCTCCCCGATAGCTCAATGGTAGAGCGGGCGGCTGTTAACCGCTAGGTTGTAGGTTCGAGTCCTGCTCGGGGAGCCACTTCTATTTGATATAGAGGTAACAGGTGTACTTCGTTTACGTCTTGCGCAACCCCGAAGATCGTCTCTATACCGGCTTTACCTCCGACCTCGAAAGACGCATTCTACAACACCAGCGAGGTGAAGGCGGCTGGGCCAGATTGCGTGGCCCGTGGAAAGTCGTTTTCACAGAGGAGTATGCTACCAGGCCCGAAGCTATACGAAGAGAGAAATTCCTGAAGAGCGGGCAGGGACGCGCCTTTATCAAGGGTATGCTAACCAGCAGAGCGGGTCCGCCTCAGGCGGATTAACCGCTAGGTTGTAGGTTCTCCGCCAGCGGCGGACTGCTCGGGGAGCCAGTTAATACGCAGAACCTTCCGATCGGTATTTAACCTTTCTCCCATTAAAAAGCGAACCAGCTCTCACTCCGACTGGCCGCCTAACGTTGAAGTACGAGGAGCTCTAGCGCTCGATTCCTGACCTGGTAGTCGCTATGATCCTTCTTACAGGATGAGACTCTCCCCCCTGCCGCCCCGGGATCACGCTTTCAGCACTAGGGAGTTCCTCTGAGACTTTACCTACTCCGGGCATTCCCCCGATGAGGCTAAGAAGTGGGACAGGCTCGTCAAGTTCAAGTCGAATGGTTATGCCCTTGTCTACTGAACCTCCCAGGTTCAGGACAGCCATTTGAGGAGTCTCCTTCAAATACTTATGAATTCGCAGCATCTGCTCAAGGCTTATAGGAGGCGGCAGCGCCAATTCCACGGTGCCGTTGAAAAGGGTAAGGTCCTCCTCCCTCCGGCAAGACGCGGGTTGCTCGCGTGGCTCTTCAGGGACAGCCTCGCTATGCGCCTGCTCCACTGAGCGTGGCTCTGCACACTGAGATGCCTGACTGATTTTCTTCGTTGATGAATCTGGCGGTTGCTCCAGGTTCCCTGCGAGCGATAGCAAGTTCTGATGGATTCTATCGAGTAGTTCCCTGACCTCTTCCTCCGGTATCCTTTTCTTCTTGGCCATTGCCAATAGTCGCGCTGTCTCCCGCCGGAGGGTTTGGGCATCACCCTCTACCCTTTTCCTTGCCTCCTGTATTGTCTGGCGGGCAGCAGGCTCGGGTTCGGATAGCGCCTGAGCGTCATCCTCAGCCTTCTTCGTGGCCTCCTCGATGATCTGAGTGGCCTTCCCCTCAGCCTCGGCGATAATACTACCTGCGTCCTCCTCAGCCCTGCTCTTCGCCTCCTCCACTATCTGAGTACCCGTGCGTCCGGCCTCGGCAGCACTCTGGGCGTCGTCCTCAGCCTTCTTTCCTGCCTCCTCGATGATCCGACTGGCTGTCTGCTCGGCTTCGGCAATAAGGCTGCTCGCTACCGCAGCTTGTTTCTCTGCCTCCTCGATGATCCGACTGGCTGTCTGTTCAGCTTCGGAAACCAGGGTGCTGGCGGCCGCAGCTTGTTTTTCTGCTTCCTCGATGATCTGGCTGGCCTTCTCCTCAGCCTCGGCGACAATATTTCCTGCGTCTTCCTCAGCCCTGTTCTTCGCCTCCTCCACTATCTGGGTACCCGTGCGCTCGGCCTCGCCAGCACTCTGGGCGTTGTTCTCAGCCTTCTTTCCTGCCTCGTCGATGATCCGGCTGGCTGTCTGTTCAGCTTCGGAAACCAAGTCGCTGGCGACCGCAGCTTGTTTCTCTGCTTCCTCGATGATCTGAGTGGCCTTCTCCTCGGCCTCGGCGACAATATTTCCTGCGTCCTCCTCAACCCTGTTCTTCGCCTCTTCAATAATCTGGCTAGCCGTCTGCTCGGCTTCGGCAATAAGGCTGCTCGCTACCGCAGCCCTCTTCTCTGCCTCTTCGATAATCAGGTTTGCGGTCTGCTCTGCCCCCGTAACAATTGCGCCTGCGCCGTCTTCAGCCCGCTTCTTCACGTCGCCGATGATCTGATTTGCTTTCTGCTCGGCTTCGGCCACGACGTTCCTTGCATCTTCTTCGGCCTTACTCCTCGCCTGCTCGACAATCTGGCCAGCCGTCTGCTCAGCCTCGGAAACCAGGGTGCTGGCAGCCGCACCTTTTCTCTCCGCTTCCCCAATAATCCGGGTGGCGGTTTTCTCAGCCTCGGCAACCACAAAACTGGCATCATCCTCGGCCTGCTTCTTAGCATCTTCTACGATCTGATTGGCCGCCTGCTCAGCCTCAGCCGTAGCTTTAGAAAGGCACTCCTCTGCGGTCTTGTTCGCCTGGTCGACAATCTGGCTGGCTCTAAGCTCAGCTTCAGCAACAAGGCTGCTGGCAGCCGCACCTTTTCTCTCTGCTCCCTCGATAATCCGATTGGCGGTCTGCTCTGCCTGCGCGACAATGCTCCTAGCGTCTTCTTCAGCCCGATTCTTCGCGTCTGCGACGATCCAGCTCACGGTCTGTTCAGCTTCTGACAGGACCTTGCTAGCGTTTTCCTCGGCCCCCTTGTTCGCCTCCTCCAGAATCTGGCTGGCCCTCTGCTCAGCTTCGGCAACAAGTCTGCTCGCAGCCGCACCTTTTCTCTCTGCTCCCTCGATAATCCGATTGGCGGTCTGCTCTGCCTGGGCAACGACACGGCTGACGTCCTCTTCGGCCTGCTTATTGGCCTCTTCGATAATATGACTGGCAGCCTGTTCGGCTTCCGATGCGGCTCTGGCTGTCTCTTCCTCTAGCCTCCTATCCGCCTCCTCAAGAATCTGGTTTGCCTTAAACTCAGCTTCGGCAACAAGCTTGCTGGCTGCAGCAGATTGTCTTTCTACTTCCTCGGTGATGTGGGCAGCCTGCTGCTCGGCCTGCGCGACCATCCTCCTTGCGTCCTCTTCGGCCTGTTGTCTTGCGTCCTCAATAATTTGATTAGCGGCCTGCCGGGCTTCCGACGTGGCCTTGGCTGTCTCTGCGTCCGTCCTTCTCTTGGCATCCTCGACGATCTGGTTAGCCCTCTGCTCAGCTTGAGCAACGATCTTGGACGCTTCGGGCCTACGCTTGTCCTTCGCCTCCTCTACTATCTTGCGGGCCTTCCGCTCGGCTTCATCGATGATCCTGGATGCCTCGGGTTTGGCTTTGCCAGTCGCCGCCTCTATGATCTTGTTGGTGGTGCGTTCAGCTTCCGCGAGCAGCTTACGTGCGTCGGTCTCTCCTCGATCCCTGGCCTCATCGACAATCTGCCGTGCTGCCTCCCCGGCTTGAGCAACGATATCGCTGGCCTGAGCCTCCGCCCTCCCGTTGGCTTCCTCAATTATCTGGCTGGCTCTCAACTCGGCATTGGAGACAATCTTCCTTGCGTCGCGCTCAGCCTGCCGTCTGGTCTCTTCCAGGATCTGGCTGCGTGTCTCCTCTACAGTCTCGGCCAGTATCTCCTGTCCTCTTCTTCTCGCTCTGGCCTCGGCTTCGGCAATAATGTTAGCTGCCCGCTTCTCCGCTTCGAGCAAAGTTGATTCAGCGCGCTTTGGCGGTGAATCCAGGGTCTCCAGCCGACCGGCATCAACCATTTCTTTGCCTTACCCGAGTATTTGCAGAGCGATGTCTCCCATCGCACTCGACACCTTTATCTCCCTGCAGAGACGGATCTAGGTCAAACAACGTGAAGTGTCTGTCACTCAGACTTTCGAGCAATTCCGAGAAGCATGCCTCAGAGGTCTGCATGGCTTCCTCAGCCAGTTCTATCTCGATCGCCGTGGCAGCGGTTGAAGCTACCGACACGAGGGTTTGCAGATCCCGTTCACTGAAGTCGCTCCCATCGAGCTTGTTTAGAACTTCAATGACGCCTATGGCCTCTCCGTGGGCCACCAGCGGCGTGCACAGGATGGACTTGGTGGTAAAGCCAGTAATCTCGTCGATATCCTGACAAAACCGTTGATCCTTTTTAACATCGTTCACCATTAGCGGCACGCCGTGGCGAGCAACCCAGCCTGCGACGCCAGTTTCCATACCCAGGCTTGCCTGCCTCAGCAATCCTTCCGCCGGGCCGTGGATAAACTGGAAGCACAGCTCCTGCTTCCCCTTGTCAACCAGAAACACAGAAGCAGCAGAAGCCTTCAAGGTCTCGGCAGTCACGCGCATGATCTCCTCAATCAGGCGTTGCATATAGGCAATGTTGTATTGCAGTAACTGCATTAGGCAACAGCCCCCCTTTGGTTTATCCGGCACTCTTTACACATCTACATCCGAGCCTCTCTACAGCGTTTCCCTTCTCTCTATATTAAAGCGCGCCGACTGCCCGACTTCTCCCGCAACGGGCGAAGCCGGATGTAACATTTATACATGTTTATCGTTAGACCTATGCGACCATATCACAATGCTAAGGCCAAGCTCCGCACTTGTAAATCGCCCATAAGTCCATTTTGAATTGGCAAATCGTGGGG
>SDBU01004427.1_pt1 | contig 17216 bp, 21 predicted proteins | sample 2277071 | NCBI WGS metagenome assembly SDBU01 (sample SAMN10397929, study PRJNA504765) | marine sediment metagenome | isolation source: marine sediment core GS08_GC12, 126 cmbsf | place: Arctic Ocean: Gakkel Ridge, Loki's castle | collected 2008 | reverse complement strand
ATCTTTGTTCAAAGAAAAGAAATCTGGAAGCACAATGAAGATTACATGATTATAAACTCCACAAGCCTGAACAAAATCTTCCATTTTTTTATTTAGCTGGGTCATTGTACTCTTAGCGTCCAACCCACGCTTACCTTCATCCAAAACAAACACACTATTCATCGGAGACTCGTGTGCTATTTTCATAAGTGAGTCAATATCAAAAACAACATGACTCAAATCAAACTTTACTGGTTTTGTTGGTGACTTTAAAACATTTCCATAGTTTGAATCTTCTCTATCCAAACACATTTCTCCACCAGCAAGAAGCCAAGCAACAAAATAAGCACATGAAAATGCCATTGTACTTTTTCCAAGCCTAACCAAATTCCTACCACTAACAATTCCGATTACATCCCAATCTTTTTTTAAGTGTCCTGGAATTCCAGATAAAACCTCAGCAAGATATCCATCCATATAATAACCCTCCCTCTTTTCTTCTTTTTTAGTTTTAGGATCTATATAAGTCCACACAAAATCTGTTACCTTCATTTTTTAAAATTTACCCCATAAATTTATTATTTTTATCCCTATTTTTTTCTTTCAATAACCACTGATGATTTTCTGGAGCAAAGGCCCACTTAATTTCTTTAGTATCATTAAAATCAAACCAACTTAATGGAACAATATGATCCACTTCATAATTTTCAATATCTTCTGGAAAAGGTTTTAATTGTTCTATTATTTTTTTATAGTTTATTCCATAATCTTTTGAAGTTCTTATTTTTCCAGTTTTAGAATATAAATTTAGTGCTTGAGTGAATCTACTTCTAAAATTTTGTTTTAATCTAAAGGCTGAATCTTCCTTACGTCTTCTTTTTACTTGTTTATTTATTCTCTCTTTAACCTTTGGTGATTTACGATAGTTTCTCATATTGCTATTAACATCTACTCCATTTTTCTCTATCCAATTTCTTTGATACCCATTAACTTTTTCTCTGTTCTTGACTCTATATTCTCTTTGCCCTTTATTTAATCTTTTCCTAACAGATGGCTTCTTAGTATATTCCTTCATATATTCTCTATGATTTTCTTTATTTTTTTCACGATATTTAATATCATATTTTTTTATTTGTTCCTTATTCTTTTGATAATATTTTCTATGCCTCCTATTTATCTCTTCTTTATGTTCTTTCTCATATTTCTTCTTTCGTTCTCTTATCTTATCTTTGTTATTTCCCCTATATTTTTTATCATACTCTTTTCTTCCTTCCTTATGTTCTTCGCGATATTGTCTCCAGTACTCTTTTCTTTCTTCCTTATTCCTTCTATAACGTCTTCTATACCTTTCCCTTATTTTATCTCTATTCTTTTTAACATAATCTTTCTTTTGGCATTCTTTATTACAATATTTTCTTTTCCTATCTGATTCAAATTCCTTATTACAACAATCACAATTAAAAAATCTTTTGCCTAATCTTTTTTGTTTTCTAGAATAAAAACTAACTTTAGATTTTTTACCCTTCTTATCTTTTACATAAAAAGAGACCTTCCTCTTCTCCATCTTACCAACCCATTACTCCACCAGGGTCACTTACTGTTTCTTTAATATAAAGTCCAAGCTCACTCATTAATTTTCTTAACCAAACATCTTTTAATCCAACAGACCTATACCACCAACCTCTAACAATTCTCTTTTTTGATATTCCATTTTTATTAGTCCCTTTAACTTTTAGATAAAGTCCCTTAAATTTTGAGATTTTTTTACACAAAAATTTATACTCATCTTCATCGTCACTTGATAATCCTATCTTTATAATATTCTCATCATCGTCTTTTGTTACGACAACATCATTCCTATACAGAAGATTTCTATAAATTGCATCAAGAGTGTTGTTCCAAGAATTATAATCTCCTGCCTTAGCATGTGTATCGTTTTCAGCCCAAAGAGCATTGAGCCTGTAGATCAAACCAAGCGTTGCATCATTCTTTGGTGTTATATCTTGATTTCTCATTTTTATTTATTTTCTTCCTCTTTTATAAAATCTATTGGCATAATACTTCCATTCTCTATGTCTTCCAAAAAAACTTTTATTTTTTTCCCTTCATTAGATTGTAATATGACAGATTCCTCAAAGAAATGTTTTATCTTAATTATTCTTCCCTCGATTTCTGTTCCACCATTATATTCTATCTTTAATTTAATATATGGGTTATCTTTTTTATAAAATTTCAATAAAGATTTTATTCTTTTTATTTTTCCTTCCATTTTTACTATGAATTAACAACACTTCTCTTTATAAACTTTTCTAACTACTTTGAAGTAGTAACGAACTTAGTTCATTATGGTAACGAACCTTCGATTTAATCTCATTTCCTGCTTATGATAAAACTCCCAGATAAATTCCTTCAGTTCTTCCTCTGATAAAAATTCCCTAATGCATGTGTGCATGATGTTTAGTAATTGTTTTTCTGTTAAGCAATAAGATTTCATTAAAAGTTTATTTGATGGCAGAGGTTTCATTTTAATTTTGTTCTTCTCCTTGTTTTTCGGTTAATTCCATTTTAACTCCGCCTTTTCTAAATATACTTCAAGAAATTGTTTAAATCCTAGAGTAATTGAGTTCATTCTTTCCAAAAGGGACAAGATTCTATGCTCACCCTTTGTAATTGTTACACCATTTGAAATATACCATAGTTCCTTGCACTTTTTTGCATCGGCTAGTGTCTGGATACAATTTTCTATTAAAATCTGTTTGAATGGCTTTAAATGATGTACATTAGGCGATTTGAGGTTAAGCCCATCCCTTTCTAGCACTTCTTGCTTCCATTTAAGATATTCTGGGGATCTTCTTATCTGCCCTGATAGTTTTTTAAATTGTTTTGGTGTCATTTTAATAATTTTTCAGCGATTGCTTGAATAACATTAACTGTTACAGCATTTCCCATTTGTTTATATCTTTGAGTGTCTGAAACTCCTTCTGTCCAATTATCTGGGAATCCTTGTAGTCTTTCACATTCTATTGGTGTTAGTCTTCTGATTTGCATATTATCTAAAACTCCTGGGGTTGAGTTTGCTTGAAGTGATTGACTTGCCCCCTTAACAACTCTCCCTCTTGCAGTTTTTGATTCTCCATATTGTAACCTAATTCCATCTTGTTTTTCTTCTGCAATGTCATATCCTAATTTTGTGTTTGTTGGAATAATTAAATTTCTACCACTATTTCTTCCTCCACCACCAAGAGTATAACTTATTCCATCATTTCTTTCTGTAATTCTTCCACCATTATCTATTTCTTTTCTCATTGGAACTTGAACTATTTTTGGTTCTTGCCATCCACCAGTTTTTATGTGAAGAGTTGGAGCTATTCCTTTTGGGTTATAAACTCTTGCAATTTCTCTAGCGCTCTTTTGTGCTAATATTATTTTACTTGCACCATTTCTGAAAAAATCTCTACCAGTTGAATGTGAAAGTTCAGTTGATAATGTAGGGTATATAATTATCTCTTTTTTTTGCTCCATTCTTTTAGTTTCTGTGTTGCTTTCTCTGAAAGGTAATATTTCTGGTCTACTTGTTCCTCTAAGACTTCCGATAATGAATACCCTCTCTCTGTTCTGGGGAACTCCGAAAAATTTGCTGTTAAGAACCATCCATTGAACATCATACCCCAATTCTGAAATCGTTTCAAGGATAACTTGGAATGTTTTCCCACCTTCACTTCTTTCAGAGTGCCATGCTGTTTTGAATGTGGATTTCCCATGACTGAGTAAGCCCTTGACATTTTCGAGGAAAATAATTTTAGGTTTTTTAGCTTTAATGATTCTTGCAATCTCAAAAAACAATGTCCCACGGGTATCTTCAAAACCTCCCCTTTTTCCAGCGATTGAGAATGCTTGACAAGGAAATCCTCCACAGAGCATATCAAAGTCTGGAAGTTTATCTGCTTCAATGGTTCTAATGTCTGTTGGTTCGTAGTTTTCATTGAAGTTTTTGTTGTAGGTTTGGACTGCATATTTATCGATGTCTGAATAGAAGACACATTTACATACATTTTGTTTCCACTCCCTTGTTCTGACTTCAGAGTTCTGCATATCTGATTTGGATTGTGAATGTTCTGTAATCTCTTCTTGTCTATTAATCTCATCTGTGGCTCGTTCAATTCCAAGTCTGAATCCTCCAACTCCTCCGAAGAGGTCAATGTATCTGATTGTTTTTTCATTTTTCATTTTCATCCATCTTAAGGTCCAACAACTAAAGCATTATTATCTTTTGCTAGTTTATATAAATTCTTCCAACATTCTTCGCATTCTGGGTTTCCATTCCCACCATGAACTGAGCAATAGTACTTTTTTTTATCTTTTTTATTCATTTTTAACCTCCTTCCAATTTGAATAGTCAATTCCTTTAATTATGGAGTCTGCTGAGCCAACCACACGAATTTCTAGTAGTTGCATGCCCAATTCTTTTAGGTTTTGGGTTCCATAATCTAAGATTTCTAGGATTTCTTCGTTTGTTAAATCAGTTTTTATGATTAATTGTATGGTTTTGTGTTTCATGTTTCTTAATATATGCTTCTAAAAAAGTCTGGCTACTTTTATTTTTTATAAATGATTGAATATGTTGAATCAATCTCTTTAATTCAATATCTTTAACTTCTAATTTATTTTTTTGAAACTCATCTATTGTACAATATCTAACCGGTATCTTTTTTCTAGTTCCTTTTGCTCTTCCTATTCCAATCATAGCTTTATTGGGGATTAAATAATGTATACCTTCTCCATAAGCTTCTGATATTTGATATTGTAACGAAGTCTTGGCTTTATAAGAATCTAAGTCACTGACTTTATATTCTTCCGCTGCTAATAAAATGTTTTCAGATAATCTATTTATAATTTCTTTTATAACTTCATTCCTTTTAAAATCAACATCTAAATCTTTAATTATTTTTACTTTCATATATTCATTAAAAACTTTCATTATAACTTTTGGTGTATTTTTATTTAATAACGTAGATTTATATTCCACTTCATCTTTATCTGTAACATATAGATAACAATTTTTTGCAACAAACCAAATAAATTTCATTCTACTTTCTATTTGCATATCAAAACTATCTAAAGGAAAAGGCATGTTTAATTTAACTTCTTCGATAAATTTTTTTACAACATCCATCAAAAAATCTTCTGTTAACTTTTCTGGAATTTCGACAATAATATTATCAGTAAATCCATAAAGAATTTTAAATGAATGTTCTTCTAATGTTTTAGCTAATTTCTTTAACCATGTTCTTACAATATGTGTGCAATCACCAGCTGTTGTTGGATTATAAAAAGTTTTAAAAACAGGATTACCTGTTAATCCATATTGTGAATTAATACATATTTTATATGCTTGTGATTTTATTATATCACCCTCTTGTTTTGCTTTTAGTCTTGTTGTTAACATTTCTTGTAATGCTTTTTCTGCTTTACCTTGAATTTTATTATTATAGATTCCTTCTATTTCAAAATATGGTTTTCCATTCCATCCTTCTTTTGAATGAGAATATAAGTTACCCATAATTAAAGCATGAGGATATGCTGAAGTAAAATCTATATTAACAATATTACCTTTTACTTTATCCCATCTAGGTTCTATGTGATGTGCACCAGAATAAGATTTACCTATTTTATTTCTTTCGCCCCATTGTAACTTCAAACCAGCTCTATTGCACATAATCATATATGCAAGTGAAGCTAAACTAGCTGTGATATGTTTAAAATTCCTTTGAAGATTTCTTGGTAATAATTCTTTCAATGGTCGAAATTGCTCTTCATACCATTCAAAAAGTTTTTTAGTTAATATCAAATCTTGTTTTAAATATTTTTTTATTTCAATTATTTCTTTTTGATTCCATCTATTTTTTTTAAATATCTTATAATCAATATCACCTTTATTTATATCATCCAATTCTAATATCTTAATTATATTTTTTAATGAAAACTTATTAATATCTATTCCCATTTGAATTAATTTATTTTTAAAATTTTTATTATATTCTGAAGTTCCTTTCTGTCCAGATATTTCCAATAGATCAATTATTATTTTATATTCTCCTAATTGATAATTATTATTTTCTAAAATTAAATTATCATAACCTTTGTTATTAAATCCAACAAAAACTCTATGTTTATTTATTAATTTTTGTATTACTTCTTTCTCTGTATGTGGTATCATATAATATTTATCATCAATATAACTATACCCGCCAAACCATTTAACCTTTGCTTCATTAATATCTAAAGAATCTGTTTCAATATCATATATTAATATATCTCTTATCATTTTATTTTATCTTCTTCTCTAAGTTCTTTTATCCATTTATAGAAACCAATACCAAAAACTTTATGAATTTTCTTATAACTTTGATTTGGATGTTGTTTAATATATTTTAAAATATCTTTTTTAGTAGATTTTGTAATTATATTTTTACATTCTTGTGCTTCCCAAAATTGTATTTCTCTATCTGATTTAATTTTTTTCTTTGGCATAGTTGGCATAGTTGGCATAGTTCGTTCTACTATATATTCTCCCTCGCGCTTAGCAGATTCTTTGGTAAGTTGAACATTGCCAATATTGCCAACATTGCCAACATCATTTTCTTTTTGTATAACAAATTTATATTGTTTTCGTGAACTTCTAATATGTTCTCCAGAATCTATTAATTGTATATTTGATAATATTCTTCCAACAAATTTGGACATTTTTTTACCAAATTTTATTTGATCAGATCTTTTATCCAAATCTATATAACCAAAAATATCTTCATCTTCAATTATTTTAAATATATCTTCTCTATTAATCCAAATATTATTATATTTTTCATAACATAATTCATATAATTTTTTCATATCTTCAACTTCTGGGTCACCTGATATATCTAAACTATCTTTATCCTTTTTACAAGGATTGGCATAACCAGCACTCTCCATAATTCCGCCACAAATAGAAGCCCATTCGGGAAATGAAGTAAAAAGAAGACTACCTGGTTTCTTTTTTTTATCTATCCAATTTTTAACTAAACAATAGAAAGCAGATAAAATTTCACTTCTATTGTTTTTTATCCATTCGTGTAGATTTGGATTAACAAATTTTCTAGCATTTGCATCTTCTTCAGCATAAAATAAATTTATAAATATACATCGATTTGCAAAATCTGATGTATATGTTATACCGGTATTACCGGACATACTAAAATCAAATTCATTATCATATGCTTGTTCTTCATTTCTACCAAGAATTCTATCTGAATGTCTTTTTGAGGTAACTATTTTTTCAAATATAGCATTATTGATATAACCTTTGTTATTTGCAAAATGTAATCTTTTTCTTCCGGCCATTAATGAAGTCATAATTTTCTTTCTTAATTCTTCATTATTATTACCCCTTTCTCCAGAACATATTGGGCTTTCTTCTAAATCAGTTCCTTCATATATTATTCCTGTCACTCCAGCACAATAATCTTTACCAACTCTAGGTCTATTAGCTAAATAAAAGCTAACAGGTGTTCTAACATTAAATGCTGAAAATAAACCTCGTAAAAATGGTGTAATGCAAGCAGCGATAGCTTTTGTACGATCTAAATCATTTTTAAAACAGAACTCAGAAAAAATATGGTCAATAATTTTTTTACCGTCTTTAAATTTCATATCTGGATTTATTTGTGGAGCATTGAATGGAAGCCAGCTTCCAAATCTTTTATCATAACCATTAACAGGAAATGTTAATTTTTTATTATATATTATAGGGATTGGTACATTAAACAATCTATCAATTATTGGCATTTTATTTTTAAAATTATCTGAAACTAATACCAATTTAGAAATGTTTTGTGACATTGATTTAGTAACATGCATACTTCCTTTTTTAGTATAAATTTTTCCCCATGGTTTAAAATATCTTTCAATTAATGTTACAAATCTATCAGCTTGTAAAGTTTTAAATCCTATATATTCTTTATCACCATTTGGATGTCTTATTTTTCCTATTTCAATAATAGTATCAGATGCTGACCTACAAAAGAATATATCATTATTTTTTACTCTATTAGCAATAGTTTCAGCAAATTCAGATATTAATATTCCTTGATTCGGAAGTTCAATTAATAGTTTAAGATTAATTTGGTTCAAAAGAGCATTATAAAATTCATCACCGTATTCATTTTTGATTGTATCTAAAGTTTCTGTAAATAATTCTCCTTTTAAAATCGAACCTTTTTCCCCTGTATCATTACAATCAATACATTTTATTATATGATTTTGAATAGCAATTAATTCTAAAATTCCACCATGTTTTCCAGATCCATGACAACTCCATGTATTATTTTCGGGATATAGGATAAATCCTTCAGTTCGTCCTCCTTGTAAACCACAATCTGGACAAATTGTTTTATATCCTTTATTTGTTTTGGTTGGTATATTTGGTTTAAATAAATCTAATATATTCATTTTTAATTATTGTATTTAATTTTTATTGGTTTGTTACAATGAGAGCAATAACCTTCAAAAAAATCTTCTGCATCTAATTTATAACCACAAATACATTTTTGTGTAAATATATCATATTGATCGGTTTCGAATGTTTTTGTGTTATTGTTATTTTTTAAAAATTTAATACTAAAAATTCTAACTGCATTTATTACTTCTAATTTATCTTCTTCATGTATATATTTCCAAATTATTGAAGGAATTATTAATCCTAATATAGTGTGGCATTTTCTACATAAATGTGTTGTAATTCCATATCCATCTTTATTATCCATAAATTTACAATGAATATGATGTTTGTCTGTATTATCACTTGAATTACATCGACTACATTTCATCTACCAACCTCCTCATTAGATATAGTTATAAAAGAAATCTCAGAAATCTCTAAGTCAATAGGTTCACCAAACTTCCCAGTAAAAGATAAAGAATCACTAACGATACATTCAGGCAACAATAAAATTTTATACTTCAACCCATTCCGAAGAGTAAGAAAAACTTTATGTCCTATATATTTTTGAATTGTTTCTCTGTCCATATGTCATTTTCCATGTTTTTAATATTTGGAGTTGTTGGAGGTCTTAAACCATCCCCTCTTAGAGGTTCTATATGGCAGCATGGGCAACTCCTTCCTTCATAAAAAAACCCACACATAGTGCATCTTTTCAATCCATTCATTATGTTTTACTCCTTATAATTTTATAAAGTCTAATTACCAAACCTCTCGACTTTATAAACTTTTCTAATCACTCAAGAGTAGTAACATAAATTTTCCACCATTACTAAGTAGTAAAATAACACAAACATTTAAATAACTTGCTTTGCTTTTCTTATGCATAGGAGGTTTTGAGATTATTAAACAATTAAAAAAATGATAGCAAATTTAATTGGAGGATTTATTAGTATATTAGTAGGAACTAGTTTGATTGGACCAGTAGCTCAGGAAGTTAATACTGCTTCAGCATCAGGAAGTAATTTGTCAACAAATACTGCTTGGGGTGCAACAGTACTTAAGTTAGTCCCAGGATTCTTTGCGTTAGCAATTCTTGGAATTGGAGTAGCGGTTACATATACTAGTTTGAGACAAGCTGGAATTGTTTAAACTTTATAGGATAAAATGATAGCAAATTTAATTGGTGGATTTATTAGTATTTTAGTAGGTACTAGTTTAATCGGACCAGTAGCAAATGAAGTTCAAGCAGCATCACTTACGTCTCATCACTTATATAACTCTTCTACTTGGTCAGTTTCAGTATTAAGATTAGTTCCAGGATTCTTTGCATTGGCAATTCTTGGGGTTGGAGTAGCAGTTACTTATACTAGTTTAAGACAAGCTGGAATAGTTTAAATTTTATAAAATAAGATGATAGCAAATTTAATTGGTGGATTTATTAGTATTTTAGTAGGTACTAGTTTAATCGGACCAGTATCTAATGAGGTTGCAGGAGCAGCAGGATCAGGTACTAATTTATCACTGTATACTAATTGGGGTGCATCAGTACTTAAGTTAGTTCCAGGATTCTTTGCATTGGCAATTCTTGGAGTTGGAGTAGCAGTTACATATACTAGTTTAAGACAAGCTGGAATAGTTTAAATGCTTTTTGTAAAAACTTACTTAGTTTATTCTAACTTTTATAGTTTTACTGATAAGTTTTACAATAAGATTAATGCTGGGGGTTACATAGATTGAACCTCAAACAGCATAAACCATTTCATTTAATTCTTTTTCTTTTTTTATTTTTTTTTATTTCTCTTAGCTTAGCGCCTATAGTCAGTGCTGCTTCTCCTTTCGGTTATGATAATCCTAATCTTCCAATTGTTCAAAGAGTTGTTGAGTTTATCGAGAATGGTGGAGACAATGTATTTGGAACTTACAATTTTAATGGAGGGTGGCAGAGTGGAGGGCTTTCTATAATCGGTGGAGATATCTATGCTCAAGTTGGACATTTTCTTAATATAACTTATTTAGATATAACAAGACAGAATTTAACTGTAACTGATAATTTAATTGTTGGGGGAAATGTAACAGCAAGTATTTATTTTGGAGACGGTTCTCAGCTTACAGGAGTTGGTGGAGGAATCTGGACAAATGTTTCAGGAGTTGCTACTTATCCCGAGGATGTTGATATAGGAGGAGATTTGAGGATGCAGGATTTTCAATTATCAAATCAAACATCCAATGGTCTTTGGTCTGGAATTCCTGTATTCAATACAACAAATGAATCAAATAACCAGTTAATTTTTGCAATAGAGGGGAAGGGTGCTACAGAAGTAGTAATGCCACACTTTTGGATTCAAGGAGGTAAAGAAGGTCAAGCATCAGGAATTTCAAGAAGTCTTATGATTGTTAATGAAGTTGTTGCATTACAAAATACAACAAATATAACTTCTTGTTCAGCTAATGGAGTTGAAAGGATTGATTGTAATACTACAACTACTGGTGCAGATTTATTTGTTGGAGATGATTTAGAGGTTGCAGGAGATGTTTGGTTAAAGAATACAGAAGGTGAATGGAGATTCTTCACTAGAATATTAGAATTATTAGATGAGACCTATGAAAATATTATGTTTAATGATGCTGATTTATCAATTTCAAATGGAATTTTAAATATAAACGATACTTTAAATGAAACATTAGTCGTAAATCTAAATCGTTCTGAAGTAATTTTTACTACAATTAGTGATTCAATCGTCCTTAATACTGGAACAAACATATCACCTGCGATAAATCATATTTCTTATCAGAACCCAGCCAATCCAACCTTGACTATAAGTACATCTGAGCCAACAGTCCCTCATGCAGAAGTTGTAGTTATTTATGTTGGAGATAACACAAATTCTATTTATTTATTTGAGAATACAATATCTCATAATGAGAGGGTTATAGATCAGATTTACGATAGATTTGGAGAGACGGGTGCTATTTACATAAATGGTCTTACACCAACTGCTTCAACAAATCAATTAAACATCACTACAGGTTCGGTCAGGTTAAGATTGAATAAAAAAACTTATACAAATAATTTAGTTTCTAATTCTAGTGGATTCTTTTACATTAATAGTACAAATCATTTTGTCCAATGCACCGATAATACCTGTTTAGATAAATATGCTGATGATTCAGATATAGGCAACAATAAGTATTATACAATAGTTTGGGGTGTTGTCCCAATAGATAATAATCAGCAAAGGTTAATGGTATTGCTTCAAGGTAATCCTGGAACTGGAAGAGAATATAAAACTGCTTTAAGTGCAGAAGAAGATGTGTTATCTCAGGCAAGTTTTTTCCCTAATAATATTGATTTTAAAGAAGCATTTATTCCAGTAGTTAGAACAATACATAAGAGAACTGGAAATAATGATTTTGTGGCACTCCCCACAACAGGAAATTTATTCCAGGATTTAAGAGGAAAAGCTACGGTTGCTAGTGGGGGTGTACCAAGTCCTCCAATAACAGAACATAATATTTTAGATAATTTAGAATTTAACAATTCAGGACATACATTTTCTAATATAGGAGTAACTTTAGATATTGGTTCATATAATCTTACTACAACAGGGAATATCACCGCAGATTATTTTATTGGTGATGGAAGTTTATTAACTGGAATTTCTGGGGGAATTTGGACAAATGTTTCTGGGACAGCAACTTATCCAGAAGATGTAAATATTACAGGAAATTTAACCCTCGGAGAAAATATTATATTCGCCTTTGGAGAAACGATTGATAATATAGTTAATGGTTGGATAAGAATTACGGGAAGTTTAAATGTAACAGGAACTCTCAACGCAAACAATATAACACTTGAAAGTAATTGTAATGATGGGCAAGTATTGAAGTGGATTAATGGTGTTGGGATTTGTGGAACAGATGAAACAGGAAATTTAACTTCAGATGCTTATTATAGATATTATACTACAGGTTGGGTTGGAACAAATGACTGGACAAATGTACATTTAGGAGATACTAATACTTCAACAAGTAATGTATCTCATAATCTTAATGCTCCTTTAAGTAATTTAACTGTTAAGATTTTATTTTCAACAGATGGAACAGATGCTAATAGTTGGGAAAATGATGATGTTCAAAGAACACATCCAACTCTTACATGGATAAATGGAGTTGTTACAATTGCAGTAGATAATAATAATATTATAGTTCAAACAGGTTTAAATGGAATTTATACAATTCAGGATGACGGGGCTGTTAATACTCTGACAACTCAAGCATATTTTTATAAAATTGTAGTAACCCAAATAATAAGATTAAACACAACTCCCTTATTTGGTGGAACTCCTGCAGGGGCAATTATGTCATTTAATCTTGCTTCTTGTCCTATAGGTTGGATTTCTGCTGATGGTTCAAGTGGAACTCCTGATTTAACTCCTTATGAATACGATACTGGTTGGTTAGGAATTAACGGAGATGATTGGACTAATGTTCATTTAGGAAGTGATAATGATACAAAAACAAGTAATGTAACTCATAATCTTGGAGCTCCTTTAAGTGATTTGGATGTTAAGGTTTTAGTCTCAACAGATGGGACAGATGCTAATAGTTTTGAATTTGTAAGTCAAACTGAAGATGGACAAGAAAATCAAGGTGTAATAATCCTTGCAGTAGATAATGATAATTTAATAGTTCAGACAGGAGCTAATGGAATACACGCTATGAATGATGCTGGGGGATGGTATTTAATTGATTCAGAAGATTATTTCTACAAAGTAAAGGTTAAAAAGAAATTCAGTGGAAATTCCTCTTTAATCTATTGCCAGAAAACAACAGAAGATACTGAGACAAGTAATACAATCTGGGGAGAAAGTGGAGATAATATCTTTGTTCAAAATACAAGTAAAAATGTTGGTATTGGAACGAGTAATCCAACACATAAATTAAATGTTGTTGGAGATGTTAATGTTACTGGAAACTTAACTCTCGGGCAAACAATAACATTTGCTTTTAATGAAGTAATAGATAATATAATTGATGGTTGGATAACAATTACAGGAGGGTTAAATGTTGTTGGAGATGTAAATGTTACTGGGAATTTGAATGTTACTGGAGATTTAAATCTTGGAGGAAATGTAAATGTTACTGGAAATATAACTTTAGAAAGAAATATTTATGTTGAGACTAATCAAAGAATATATTTTGGAGATGGTCAAGAGTCATCAATATATTTCAATGGGAGTGATTTAATCTTTGATTAAAATGGATAAAAAAAATAAATTAATATGGATTGTTGCTTTTACATTTGTTTTTATAATGATAATTGGATTGTCTTATTTTGTTCTTGCTCAAGAAACCCCATTAGAAGAATTAATTCCAGAAGGATTAAATTATCAAACAAATTTATATGACTTGGGTGAAGGGAAATTCGTTCAAACAAGTTCTTTAGGATTTATTAATTATTTTAATGGAATTGATTATAAATCGATTAATAATACATTTATATCTATAAGTGAAGGGGGATATGATTATAAAAATAAAGAAGGAGTATATGATTTTTATGTAAAAGAGCATAGTTCTTGGGGGGATGGAATAAAGTTTTGTCTAGATGAAAAATGTTTAATTTACCAAGCACAAGATATGTCTTATAGAGATGAAGATGGTTCTCAAGATTATATTTCTTCTATTGTTGATAATCTAATTAATCTATCAGAAAACAAAGTTTTATACGAAAATGTTTTTCAAAATGTTAGTTTAGAATATATAGCTTATAATGGATTAGTTAAAGAAAATTTTATTCTTTATCAATTACCAAGACAACCGGCAGAATATCTTGGAGAAAATATAACTCTTGATTTTGGTGGTTATATAAAACACCCAAATTTAGATATGTATATTAATAATTCTCTTATGTCTGGAAACTTTAAAACATCAGAAAAAATAGAATTTAGAGATTCAGAAAACAATACACTTTTCTATATTATAAAACCCTATGCCTATGATTCAAATGGAAGTGCTATTGAATTAGAATACGAAATAAAAACACAAGGTCAGCAGATTTGGTTTTATGTTAGGACTCCTTACTCTTGGTTAAGCAATAGTTCGAGAGTTTATCCTATATATATTGACCCAAGTGAAGGACCGAACTCTCCAGGAACTGTAATAAGCACAGGCTCAGGGGGGAATTGGGATGAGCCAAATAATGCAAAAACTAGTAATAATTTCTGGGCAGTAGCAGGAACTATAGTAGATACAACATTAATTTATGACCTTGAAGTGAAAATTGTTAAAGCAGATGGAAGTTATGGCTCAGAAAATAAAGCAAGTGGCACAGCATGGACTAACACAGAAAGCTATTTTTCTTATGGGGCAGATGATGATTTGTGGAGTGAGTCATGGGGAGCAGCAGATATAAGTGATATTGATTTTGGTGTAGCCCTAAGGGTAAGAGATAGTGCAGGAGGAAGACCAGCCACTTCAAGATATTTAAAAGCAACTAATTTTGGATTTTCTATTCCAGGTGGCTCAACTATTGATGGTATAGTAGTAGAAATTGAAAGATTCCTAGGTTTTGTGTTTATGCCACCACCTCGGTCTCCTTATGTAGACCATATAAGAATTACAGTTTATTATACAGAATCAGTTGACACCTGCACTTACTCATCAGAAAACTGGGATGTTTTATGTTCTGATAATTGTACAATAGAAACTATTTCTTCTCTACCAAATAATAATTTAACTTTAAGTGGAACAGGAACATTCACAATACTTGCAAACATTACAGCAGATATGGTTATAAAATATAAAGATTGTAAAGTAAATAATTTTGCAGGAGATGGCAAAAAACTTATGGTGGTTTAAATGAAAGAAAATTATAAGGAGGTAAAAAAATGAAAAAAATACTATTAGTCTTAATCTTAGGAATCTTTCTCATTAGTTTAGCTTCTGCAGAAATTCAAACTTTAGGAACTTTCAAAAGATATGAGAGTATTGGATTAATCCAAACATGCAGCAATTGTACATATAATAATATTTCAAATATTCTTTACCCAGATTCTTCTATAGCTTTATCTGAAAATGTAATGACAAAGAGTGGTACTTCTTATAATTATACTTTTTCTAATACATCTGAATTAGGAGAATATATTATAAATGGATTTGGAGATCCAGATGGGGAAAAGACAGCATGGAACTATAACTTATTTGTAACAGAAACAGGGATAACAGATAAATCTATTTTTGATAATCCGTTAATGCTTATTCTTATAGCCTTGGCTTTAATATTTTTGATTATGGGAATCAAGACTGGAACAATCTGGTTAGGATTTATGAGTGCTATAATGTTTTTATTAAGTGGAATATATACAACTATCTATGGATTAAATGATATTGCAAATATGTATACTCAAGGAATTGGAATTTCTTTGATTGGTATAGGAATAATTATTATGTTTGTTTCAGTATATGAGGGATTTTTAGATAAGGGTTAATTTATTATATTTGCTATATTTAGAATATGGGTGAAAGGAGGTAAGGTAAAAAAGTATGGAAGAGAATGATGGAAGAACCATCGATGAAGAAATCATTGAGGAAGAACGAGAGTTAAATCAAGATGTGAATCCAAACTTAAATTCAAATTTGAACGAGGATTTAGATTCAGAAGATTTTGATTATGATGAAGAAGATGTTGATTTCGCTAATCCAGAACCAAAGCCACTTGGTGGAATTTATGCTTTGTTTAATACAGTATTAAAAAGGCCAGATTCAACTAAGGTAGGAAATCTTGATAAAGAAGAGTTAGGAAATTTAGGGATAAGTGTTAGGGAATGTATGAGGATAGCATTATTAGCAAATACATTTGGGCATCCTATTTTCGCTAATTTCTTTAAAGGTCAAGCAGGAATTATTAGTAATTCTTCGATGAGTAAAGGTGGATGGTTTACAGAACTTTTTGTTACATCAAAGAAGTATGCTTCAAGAGAATCTTCTTCTAAAGTTGATGCTCTTCCACAGTACGATAAAGGAAAATGGAAAATGTTTTCAAAAGGAAAAGGCAAGCAAGAGAATTAGAAGACGAAAAGTCGGAGCAGGAAACTCCTGAAATAAAAGACCTAGCAAAGGAGTTTTTTAAGGAAGTTAAAGGATATAGCCAAGCCCGAAAAATACAGTTAGTATATAAATATCTCACAAACAAAAAACCAGATGTGAATTTAAGCATTGATAAAATTCTTAATAGAGTTTTGTATCATTTTGAGTTTGGGAAGTATCTTAAGGATACTAAAAGCTTTCTTAAGAAAAAGAAGAATGTATTTAAATGGTCTGCGAAATTTAAACAAATTTTTAAACTTTCAAGAAAGAAAAGTAATCAGATTCTAGTTTGGTTTTTGAATATAAAAGGGGAAATAGAATCACCGAAACTTTATCCAATCTATTCTAGTAATATGGTTATCATCAAAGATAGACCACATCAAGTTGATCCAAGAAGTTTTTGGAGATTTGGAAAATATACTTGTCAAATTATAAAGGGCATTGATAGGAGACCAGTTAGTAATTTGGATTATAATGAGATTAGACTTAGAGGGGATAGCACAGATAGTGATGAGTTTTTGATTAAGGCAGCAATGCAGGCAATTATTGGAGGTGCTAAAAAGAAACAGCAGATGGATAAAAAGGTTATCATTATTATTGCAGTTATTGCAATTGCAGCAGTTGTATTCTTTATGTCCCAATAACTTAAAAGATGGCAGGGGATATTTTAATT
>SDBU01004426.1_pt1 | contig 17216 bp, 18 predicted proteins | sample 2277071 | NCBI WGS metagenome assembly SDBU01 (sample SAMN10397929, study PRJNA504765) | marine sediment metagenome | isolation source: marine sediment core GS08_GC12, 126 cmbsf | place: Arctic Ocean: Gakkel Ridge, Loki's castle | collected 2008 | reverse complement strand
GTTTGGCGCTGGCGCACTAAGCCGCCGTTGCAGGGGCAGACTTAACGCCTATACATGTTTTATGGCTTGATGGGAACGCGGCTGCAAGGTATACTCACACAGGACATGAAAGGCCCGCTTCCTGGGGTACTTGCGCAGGCGAGCCGCGCCCCTTGGGGCAAGGAGGCAGCAAGGTGACGCAGAGGGCAGCACGACGGGTCGCGCACATTGGACTCTTTGCGGGGGCTTTCTTGGCCTTCGTATTGGCCGCAGGACCAGGCGGTGCCGCGGAGGAAGAATCGGCCGCCCAGCTAAGCGAATCAGATCGTGTCGCAAGAGAATTCTTTCGTGAGCCTGACTGGACTCGCCTTGCACGCGAGAACGTCTCGGTAGAAGAATTGATCCAACAGTTGCTTCAGAGCGCGGATCCCAGATCAAGGTCGGAAGCTGCGATGGCGTTCAGCCGCGCTCACCATTTATCGCCTGCGGTGGTCGAGGCGCTTATCAAAGCGTTGGGAGATCCCAACAAGTATGTACGCGTCATCTGCGCGCTCGCGCTAATGGACTGTGAGGCCGAAGCCCCCGGTGTACTCCCTGCGTTCGTCGAGCTGTTGCAGGATCCCTATCGCGGGGTGAGCAGTGTCGCAGTATCGGCGCTCAAGCAGATCGGGGAGCGTGCCGAGCAGGCCGTACCTGCCCTCCTGCGGTTTGCCGAGGAAGCAGACTTCGATAACCAGCTCGCGGTTCACGCTGCCGTTGTGAGGATTACGGGCAAGCCTGGAGCGCATGTGAAGGCGCTCATCGAGGTCGCCAGGGGCCGCAAGGTCAGGCCCGGCCTGGATTCGTTGCCGGAGGCCCTGCGCCAGGAGACGCAGCGATATGACAGGCGCCGCGCTGTTGGGTTGCTCAGCACTATCGGACCGCCTGGGCACGAGGCCGTGCCGTTCCTATTGGATTTACTGCACGAGGACGGAGAACTGGCCTGGCGGGGTGCAGTGGGGCTGGGGCGGATCAAGGCTATGCCCACGAAGGTTGTTCCTGCGCTCATTTCCTTCGCAAGAGCCAAGACGCCAGACAGTCCGGAGAAACAGAGAACGCGCCTTTATAGCATCCAGGCGTTAGGCAGCTTCCCCGGCCAGAAGGAGCTGATCATCTCTGTGTTGCTGGGCGTTCTCAAAGAGGAGGATGGCCTCGCTGACGCTATCCTCGATTCGCTTCGAACACTGGGTGCTGAAGGGCCCCAGGTGGTTGCCGCCCTGGCAGGAGTCCTTGATGGGGAGGACGACTTCGCCAAGTCGGCAGCCTTCGATCTGCTGGGAGAAATGGCCGAACCGCCGGACGAGTTCCTCTGGCGCGCACGCGGCGAGCTAGCCACAGGCCATGTAATCGTGAGGAAGCCGGCTGTTGTGTATCTGAGCCGCCTGGCGGCCTTGGAAGACACGTGCGAGGAGGCAGTGCGTGGGTTGGTCCTGGCCAGTCGTGACGCCTACCCGGCTGTGCAGGTGGGCGCAATCACCGCCCTGGGCAAGGATTATGCCTGTCTTCAGGACGAGGTAATTGGCGCTCTGACGGATAGACTTTCGGACTTTGATGGAGATGTTGTGAGGGCGGCTGTGCTGTCGTTGGGGAACCTGGGAGCCAAAGCGAGGAGCGCAATACCTTGCCTCGAATCCATGGAACTGCACCGGCCGCAAGACGAACGAGATGGGTTGGAGTTCGACCTGTTGTATGAAAAGGTCGAGCCGCTCAAGCCCCTGGTGGACGCCGCGCTCAGGAAGATACGAGGTTAACGGAAGTATGGCGCCGGACGCAAGCGCTGGCTTGTGTGCTTGGCCGCCTCGCCGGCGGGCGGGTTGTGATTGAAAAGGCGGGGGGGCGGGCCTATAATGCGGCTCTCCGGCGAAGGGCGGCGGCGGCGGGTGTGCCGCCCGCTTCTTTGCTGAGCCACTCCTTCTGGCCAAGGCACTGCCATGCGCTGGTCGGCGACCCTGATTCCCACGCTCAGAGATAACCCCGCCGACGCGGTCACGGTGAGCCACCGTCTGATGGTGCGCGCTGGCATGATCCGGCAGGTCGGGGCCGGGACGTATGCCTACCTGCCCCTCGGCCGGCGGGTGCTCAACAAGATCGTCGCCATCGTCCGCGATGAGATGGACCGGGCCGGTGCGAGCGAGGTGCTGATGCCGGTCCTCTGGCCCGAAGAGATCATGGAGAAGACGGGCCGGCTCGAAGCGTTCGCGCAGGACGTATTCCGGTTCCGTGACCGCCACGGCCGTCCCCACATCCTGGCGCCCACCCACGAGGAAGTCGCGACCGACATCGTGCGCCACGCGGTGCGCAGCTACCGGCAGCTCCCCGTCACCATCTACCAGATTCACACGAAGTTCCGCGACGAGCCCCGGCCGCGCTTCGGCGTCGTGCGCGCCCGCGAGTTCATCATGAAGGACGCCTACAGCTTCAGCGCGGATCACGCGGGCCTGGACGAGTGCTACGAAGTCATGCGCGAAACCTACGGCCGGATAGTCGGACGGTGCGGGTTGGCGGGCGTGTTTGTGGAGGCGGACCCGGGGGCGATGGGCGGCGAGGAGTCTCACGAGTTCATGGTGCGGGCGGCTATCGGCACGGGCTCGTTCGCGGAGTGCGGCGCCTGCGGCTACGCGGCCAACGTGGAGGTGGCCGCAGCGCCTCGTGTTGCGGCCGGTGCGCCGGCGGCCGGTACGCCGGCGGCCGAAGATCCTGAACTGCGCGAGGTCGAGACGCCGGGCATGACGACCATCGAGGCGGTGAGCCAGTTCCTGGACGTCGGTCCCGAGCGGATGATCAAGACGCTCCTCTACGTTGCGGACGGCAAGCCGGTGGCGGCGCTGGTGCGCGGGGACCACGAGGTCAGCGAGGCGAAGCTGCGCCGCGCCCTGGGTGCCGACGCGTTGGAGATGGCGGACGCCTCCGTCATCGAGGAGGCGACGGGGGCACCGGTCGGCTTTGCCGGCCCTGTCGGGCTGAAGGGCGTGCAGATCGTCGCCGACCACGCCGTCGGCGGCGTCCACGGCGCGGTGACGGGCGCCAACAAGAACGACGCGCACATGGTGGGCGTTGTGGCGCGCCGGGATTTCTCTCCGGACCGCACCGCCGACATCCGCTTCATGACTCCGCAGGACCGCTGCGCGCGATGCGGGGAAGAGATCCGCATATTCGACGGCATCGAGGTGGGCCACGTTTTCAAGCTGGGCACGAAGTACAGCGAGGCGCTGGACGCCGCCTACCTCGACAGCGACGGCGGGCGGAAGCCATGCGTGATGGGTTGCTACGGCATCGGCCTGAACCGTATCATGGCGGCCGTTGTTGAGAGCGGCGCCGACGAGAAGGGCATCGTGTGGCCGCCGGGCATCGCACCCTACGAGGTGCTGGTGCTGCCGCTGGACATGAGCGAGAGCGAGGTGGCCGGCGCTGCTGAGGAAGCCTACGACAGGCTGCGGCAGGCGGGCCTTGACGCGTTGCTGGACGACCGGGACGAACGCCCCGGCGTCAAGTTCAAGGATGCGGACCTGATCGGCATCCCCTTGCGGGTCGTGGTGGGGAAGGGATACCTGAAGAGCGGCAGCCTGGAGCTTCAGGTCCGCCGCGACGATGTGCGCAGCGAGGTGGCGCCCGAGGGGATTGTCGAGGCCGCACGCCGCGGGCTGACGGCACTGTCCGCAGCAACGTAGTTCGGCGGGATTTGTGGAAGGTGCACCAAGATGGGAGAAGCCAGCCGGCCCGTGCCGGTCAATCTCATATGTGCGATGCTGGCCGCGCGGGAGGAGTGGTTCGCCCAGGCCGGGGAGCGGCTGGAGAAGGCGTTCGGACCGGTCGAGCTGGAGAGCGAGGTCTGGCCGTTCACGTTCACCGATTACTACGAGCCGGAGATGGGCGGCCCCCTGCTGCGGAAGATCCACAGCTTTCGGGAGCTGGTGGCTCCCGACAACCTGGCCGCCGTCAAGCACACTACGAACAGGCTGGAGGCCGAGCTTGCCGCGGCGCTGCCGGACGCGCCCCGGCGCCCCGTCAACCTGGACCCGGGATACGTCTGCCTGAGCAAGATGGTGCTGGCCACGACGAAGGACTACGCGCATCGGGTCTACGTAGGGGCCGGGATCTACGCGGAGTCCACGCTGCACTGGCGGCAGGGGGCTTTCGAATCCTGGCCGTGGACGTATCCGGACTACCGGACCGATCACTATCGCGCTTTCTTTGCGAAGGTGCGCGAGCTGTACCAGGAGAAGCTGCACCTCCTCGAAGGGAGGCAGCCGGGATAGCGCGGGTATACGCTTGCGAAAGCCGAGAGGTGGACCAACCCAATGGAACGGACACTGGTGTTCTTGAAGCCCGATGCCGTGATGCGCGCTCTGGTGGGAGAGATCATCTTGCGCTTCGAGCGGAAAGGCTTTAGCATCGTCGGCCTGAAGATGGTAAAGTTGAGCGAGGACTTTGTGCGCGGGCACTACGCGCCGCACCGCGGCAAGGATTTCTACGAGCCGTTGGTCCGCTACGTTGTCAGCGGGCCGGTGGTGGGCATGGTGCTTGAGGGCAAGAACGCCGTGTCCGTGGTCAGGAAGATGATGGGCGAGACTTTCGGGTGTGATTCCGCTGCTGGCACGATACGGGGAGACCTGGCGCTGAGCAATCGCTTCAACCTGATCCACGGCAGCGACACCGTCGAGACGGCCGAACGAGAGATCCGCGCCTTCTTCAGTGAGGACGAACTGGTGTGCTATGACGAAGATGCGACACGCTGGATTTACGACCAGAGCGCATCCGAGCCGGTCTAGAACCAGCAACTGGAGGACGGAAATGTCCGACAAGAACGCGTACCCATACCGTCGTGAGCAGTGCGCCGGGCTGGTCTGCGATGAGCAGCTTTCGCACTGCAAGCGGCTGATCCGCCAGACGGATGGGCGGACCGCAGGCTTGCTCTGGGGTTTGGTGGCAGTTTCGGTCCTGTTGGGCGCGGGCGGATGCGGCACGCCTGGGCCGGCACCGTCGGTGGCTCCAGTCGCAGTGGTCGAAAAGCGCGGCCTGGGTCTGCTGACGGGCCGTATCCAACAGAACGGGGCCGGTTGGGCGACCTTGGACGCAACGTGTGACGTGACGATCTACAATCCGGCCATTTTCACCATCGGCAACCAGGTGGTGTTCAAGGGCGGATACCTCTCGTTCCAGAAGCCCGGCAAGGTCAACCTGACGGTTCCGGAGGCCGTGGGCGGTGGCCTGAAGCTGGTTGGCGACGGCTCCGCGTACAGGGTGGTGATAGTCGGGGAGGGGTATCGGGGTGCGTACGGCGATTCGTTGTCTCCGGCGTTTCGCCGCATCCATTTCATGCCCGACGACATTGCAGATGCACTCGATCCGTCCGGTCTGTTCCGGGAAAGGGCGCAGTTGCTCACGCAGGGCCCCGTGCGCTCCCAGATATATTCGGTGGAGCTCGTGGATGCACCCGATCCCTGGCTCAGGATGACCAGCACCATCACGATAGACAGACGGCGCGAGCAGAACCTGATCATCACCAAGTACGACCGGGACGGTTCCGTCAGGGTCGTCATAACCTATCAGGCCGTGCGGGCTCTGACGGGCGACGACGGCGAAACCGTGGAAATCCCCACCGTGATCGAAATGGTCTACCCGGAGGACCCCACGGGAATCCGCATTGAGTTGAGGAGCATCGAGCTGCACGGCGAGCTGCTGCCCGAGCTGTTCCAGGTCCGTCAGTGAGCGCGCTTCCGGCCGCCGTCCGCTTCACAGGATGTAGCGGGTCAGGTCCTCGTCCTCGACGAGTTCGGCGAGCTTCTCGTCCACGTAGGGGCGGTCCACCACCAGGCTCTTCTGCGACGTGTCCGGCGCTTCGAAGCTCACGGTCTCCAGCAGTTTCTCCATCACGGTCTGGAGCCGGCGGGCGCCGATGCTCCGGGTCGTCCGGTTGATCTGCTCGGCGAACTCGGCGAGCCTCTCGACCGCGTCGTCGGTGAACTCGAGCTTAACCCCCTCGGTGGCGAGCAGCGCCCGGTATTGCTTGGTCAGCGCGTTCCTGGGCTCGCGCAAGATCCGCACGAAATCCTCTCTGGTCAGGTCGTCAAGTTCCACGCGGATCGGGAACCGGCCCTGGAGTTCGGGGATGAGGTCGCTGGGTTTGGCGACGTTGAAGGCCCCCGCCGCCATGAACAGGATGTGGTCCGTTCGGGCCATGCCGTAGCGGGTGGGCACGGTGCACCCCTCGACGATGGGCAGCAGGTCGCGCTGGACGCCCTCGCGGCTCACGTCCGGCCCGTGAGTCTCGCTGGTGCGGCTGGCGATCTTGTCCAGTTCGTCAATGAAGATGATGCCCTGGTTCTCGGCGCGCCACATGGCTTTCCTGGTCAGCGTCTCCCTGTCCACAAGCTTTTCCGACTCCTGACGCACCAGCACCTGGCGCGCCTCGGCCACCGTCATGCGTCGCCTTTCGCTGCGGGAGGGCATCATCTCTTCCAGGAAGCTCTGCATGTCCACGCCCATCTCTTCGCCGCCGAAGGAGAGCCCCTGGATGACCACCGGCTTCTCGGTGACCTCTATCTCGATGTTTCGCGCGTCCAACTGGCCCTCCTGCAGCAGCTTGCGGAGCCGTTCGCGGGCGCGCTCCCCCTGCTGGCTGCGGTCCGGGTCGGCGGAGACGGGGTCCATCGGTTCGTATAGGCAGTCCAGCAGCCGTTCCTGCGCGTTCTGTTCCGCCCGGGAGCGCACCTGTTCCCGCATCTCGCCGCGCACCATGTTCACCGACAGCTCCACCAGTTCCCGCACCATGTTCTCGACGTCTCGGCCGTGGTATCCGACCTCGGTGTAATGCGACGCCTCCACCTTGATGAAGGGCGCGTGGGTCAGGCCGGCCAGGCGGCGCGCGATCTCCGTCTTGCCGACCCCGGTGGGGCCGATCATGATGATGTTCTTGGGCAGCACTTCCTGCCGCAGCTCGTCGGACAGTTGCTGGCGCCGCCACCGGTTCCTCAACGCTATGGCCACAGCGCGCTTCGCCTTATCCTGGCCGACCACGTACTGGTCCAGTAGCTGGACGATCACGCGGGGCGTCAGCCCCTTCATCACAGCGTCTCGACTCGTATCTGGTTGTTGGTGTAGACGCATATCTCCGCCGCTATTTCGAGGGACTTCCGGACGATGTCCGCCGGCTTCAGATCGGTGTTGCGCATCAGGGCCCGGGCGGCCGCAGTGGCAATCGGGCCCCCGGAGCCGATCCCGATCACCCCGTCGTCGGCCTCGATCACCTCGCCGTGGCCGCTTATGAGCAGGCTGTGGTCCTTGTCCACGGCCAGCAGCAGGCTCTGCAGGGGCCGCAGCGTCCTGTCGGTGCGCCAGTCCTTGGCCAGTTCGATCGCGGCGCGCAGAAGGTTCCCCTGGAAGCTCTCCAGCTTGCTGCTGAAGCGATCCAGCAGGCTGAAGGCGTCGCCCGCCGCCCCCGCGAATCCCACGATCACCTGGTCCTGGTGCAGCCGCTGTATCTTGGCGGCCGACGACTTCACTATCACGTCGTTCACCGTCACCTGGCCGTCGCCGCCCACAGCCACCTGCGAGTCCGACCGAACCGACACGATGGTGGTGCTGCGCCAGCGGTCTGATTTGTGATCCTGGCTATCCATCCCGCGCATCTCCTCGCTCTCTTCCTCGGGCCGCCGCTCCTGGCCGCGCCTCCGGCGCCAACGCTACGCCGGCGGCCTGTCCAAACATTCAATTATCGCGCCGTCGTGGCGTCGTTGCAAGGGCTCCCTTCGCGGCGGGGGCGGTCGGACCTGGTCCTGCGCCCTTCGTTGTGGCGTCGCGATGGCCGGGTGCCGTTGTCCGTGTTGCGGGACAGCAAGTCATGCAGGACGTGAGCCTACAGCATGATAGGCTGACGAGCGACCAGGCCGCATCCGGGTTCACCTCGCGCGAGCATAGCTGAGCTGCCGTGCGGAAGCACCTGCTACTTGACCTGTAGCGTCAGGTCCCAGATGTCCGAATCGCCAGTGTTGGTAGTGATGATGGGCCTCTTGGCGACACCGAGCACGCGTTGCGTCTCGTCGGGCATTGTCGCGCTCATGTAGGTGCGAAGCTCGCCGACGGTCACAGTGCCGTCGCGCGCCCCAGCTCCCCCAAAGCCATCGGCCTCGCCGCCCATCCCCTTGAGAAGGCAATGCGTGAATGCCCCGTTGGCCCATGAAGTGTGCTCGATGGCCTGCCGGTCCGTGTCCGCGCCAACCATGAATATCCAGCCTTTGGGGATGTCCTTCTTGCGCTCCATCTCCTCTATTCCGGCCACAATGGAGATGCCCTTCTCCCCACGCGTGATGAGTTTCCCGGCGTGGCACGTGTCCGCCAGGACGACGACGTTCCGCGCGCCCCGTTCCTCAAGGCTCGCGCGCACACGGTCCATCCGGTAACCCGTCGCGGGTATCGTGATATCCGTGTCATAGCATGCGAAGTAGACCTTCTCAGGGTCTTCGGGATCCGGGAAGCCATGTCCCGACCAGTAGAGCACGATAAGGTCGTCCGGCCCCGCCTTGGTCAGCCAGGATTCGAGAGCGATCCTGACGTTCCTCTCCGTGGCCTGTTCGTTCACCAGCGACTTGATGTGGCTCTTGGACCACCCCTGCGCCACCAGCGCTTTGGCGAAGTCCTGTGCATCGTCATCGGCGTAGACGAGGGCATTCAGGCCGCCTTTGCCAGCATGCTCGTACTCAGCAATGCCGACGACCACGGCGAACCGATCGGCAACCCCGCCCTCCCCGGTTGCTGGGCGCGGTGCAAACTCGTATGGCTCCACAGGTGGCGGCCTCACCACCACCTCATCACCGGCACCCGTTGGCCTAAGAGTGACAACCCGTCCATCTATCTTACGCATCATGGTGTGAAATGCATCGAGTTTGGCAGCACGGACAGTTCTTTGTGTCAGCCAAGGCCACAATGCCCGACGTGCAAAGAAAAGGCCCCTGAGTTTACCGGTGGCCGTTCTTGTCTCACGGAAGCTGACAAGCGGTTGGGAGCCGCCACGGCGAGTTATCGTAGCGGCAACAGTCACCGTGGCCCGACAGCTTTCTGGAACTGCAAAGCCAAGGCTAGCACAGAGCGGCAAATCCACAAGCATGAGCGCAAACTGAAGCCCCGAATTGATCGTCTCCTCATTGAGGTCAGTCTCCACCGAAGAGATCGTTAGTTCAAAGTCGCCCTGTTTGTTCCGGACAAGGAGCCCATAATTCTCGCGCAGATCTAGCAGCAACTCCTCGTCTTTGGGGAGATCCGTCAGGTTGACATGGGTCTCTCGCCACGGCATCGGAGCGCTTGGCTCTGGCTTCACGGAGATACTGCAACCACACAAGAAGCACACCAAAAGCGCCGCGACACCGGCCCAAGACAAGCCCCGAAACGAGCCATCAACTCGGAGTTTCACCTTGGGGCCTCCTATGTAAGGGGTCCCTGTGTTCCCGCAAACACCATCTCGGCTAATGTGGAATGCTAGGGCAGACGTAGCCGCCTGCCCCCCGACTCTCCCATTACAGAAGTGGGACTTCACAGACCGCTTTGTTAACCATCGCGCCGGAACAGAGCGAGTCCTATTATTACTTCCAACGGATGCCGGTCCCATGCACAATCAAGTCAACCTTTGAGTATAGACCCAGAAAGTTGAAGTACGTGGCATCAACGCGCATATTCACGATGTCATCAGCGCCACTTCTCCGGGCCTCCTCCAAAGCGGCTTTATAGCCTGAGTCGCCAATGGCAATCAAACCGAAAATGATACTGTGGGACGTAGACGTTCCACTCACGGGCCCCACAATCTCGACATCGTCCATGTCGAACTGGAAGCGAGTTTCCGCAGTGTTGGCAGCCGGGTACGTCACTTGCGTGAAAGCGGAACCTCTAAAGCCTATGCCGCTTGGACCCATCTGAGCAGGTATCACTCCGCCGCATCCGCACAGCAACAGAAGTGCCATAAGCCCAACATATGTCGCGACTTGCCTCGTTCTCATTTGCTCTTGCCCCTTTCCGGACATGTGACTCCAAATCCATGCTTCCCAAACTCAGCAGTGGGGGCCTACGCTAGCATCGGCATAATTGCACCTCCTTCACTGTGGATGTTGGGTGCCTCCTCAGGCCAAACACACTCACCGCACCCGAGGAATCCTACAACAATGCACAATCATCGTCCAGTAGCCAGCCCGCTTTTCAGCTGCTCGTGACCGTCATCGCAAGAACAAGCACGGCAAGCAGCGAGGGCACACCAGCTTTCATGACAGAATACCCACGCTCCGCCATGGCCCCCCCCCCGATTCGACAGATGGCTTGCGTGATTCCTTATAGGAACATTCTACCAGCTTGCGCAGGTTTGTCCAACTCTGCCTTCGCCGTCACTGGGAAACATGAGCGCTGCTTGCCAGGTCAACAAGACGGACGGCGTTCTCCGCGTCGGGGCCCTGGCCGGTGCCTCGCGTTCCCGTTCAGCCTTGAAGACCAGGTGTCTGCCGGTGCAACTTTTCTGTCGCAACTCGCTGAAGCGAAATCAGTTGTGACGAAATGGGTTCGTTTCGTTCTCGCAACCTTGCCCGCCCCGTGCGGGCCTCCTCCGGCGCAACTCAGGCGGTGTTGGCGTCCAGGATCGCCGCCGCCGGCGGCTTCACGTCCTCGTCCCCGCGCATCGCCTGTCGGCGTTCCAGCTCGTGCAGCAGCTTCAGGAACTGGCTGGTCAGCGACGCGTCGTAGCGGCTGACGAGCATGACGATCTTCTCGAAATGCCGGGGCTTGAAATCGCTGTAGGTGCCCAGTGCGTTCGGTTTGAGGACGGGGGCCTCGTCGTCGTGGCGCCTCAGGTCCGGCATGAGGCAGGCGTGGTGGTATTCGGCTTCGGCGGCCGCGCAGCGCTGGAGCCGCAGGTAGGTGAGGGCGACCTTCTCGACCAGTGCAGTCTCGACGGTCCCGACCGGCTGGAGTTCCTCGAAGAACTGCGCCAGGGTGAGCCTGAGCTGTCTGTGGTCGTGAACGGTGAGGGCCGAGGACAGGATGCCGTGCGTGCGGGCGTTGAGTCGCGAGACCGCCTTGCCCTGTGGCGTCTTCACCCCGCCGAGCCGTCCGTTCCGCCGATTCGCCAGTGTCTGTTTACTCAACGCCATAAGGCCAATCCTCCCCATTCGAAACCGGTAACTGGCAGCTGCCGTTCGGCCCCGGGCGCGAGTTGTCATCCTGAGTTCGCTATGGCGAACGAAGGATCTCGCTGTTCCCGGCCTCTCTGGCGCCTCAACGAAGAGATTCTTCGGCCGCCCTGCGGCGGCCTCAGAATGACGATATAAGGACCGGCCTAAGGGGCACGTCCGGATTCTCAGACAGAGCCCAGTCTGCACGGAGGCCTTCACAATTGTAGTCGTTCCGGAGCCGGCCTGTGTCCGATGAGGGCGCTCGGGACCCGTAAGGGCCTTACGGGCCGAAGAAATGGCTGGTTATGCCCAAGGCTGCCGACGGTGGATTGAGCGCGGCAGCGCATTGAGCGTGGGACTTCGAAGATGATTCGGGCGATTCACGGTAAGGCTCCGCAGCGCCGGTACTTGGCGCTAAGCGGATGCCAGCAATCAAGCTATGGGGAGGGCGCGCCAGTGCAGGGATGTGCGTGGGTGTGCACCGAGACGGCAGAACTTGCTCAAAATGTGCTCACAGGTCCCAGGACTCGAAGGGCGCATAGGCGGTGTAGTGGCGGGTGTATCCACAGACTCGAGACGTTGCAGGACCAAGCACTCGTCAGGCACTCAAGAGCGATGTTAGATCACGATCGCTGACCATGGCGGAGCGTAACTCATCCACCTTCGATTCGGAGAGCCCCAGCACGTTCTGCACTATCTGCGTTGCGCGGTTCGCGACCATACCCGGGTAGGTTCCCTCTGTATACTCATCAATCAGCGCTTGGATATCGTCCGGACACAGGTCCTTCAGACTGCCTTGCATGTGATGTTGATGGACCATATTCATGAATGCATGGCGCTTCAGCCACCTCACACCTCCGATCCCCTCCACGTAGGTCCGAGCCAAGCGCTTTCTTTGGGTCGGGGCAAAATCCTCCGTGGCTACCTGCCCAAAGACCAGTGTAGTGAGCCATCCAAGCTTGGCTTGAAAAGGGAGTGTTAGTTGGAGTTTCTTCGCCTTAATGCATTTCCCGTAGTGCTTGTCCGTCTGCAAAGGAAAGGTGATTCTCAGATGTGCAATGTGTGGCTCTTGAAAGGGGGTACGGACGTCTGGGTGCAGATAGAAGTATGGATCTTGCTCATTGCTCAACAGTCGTTGGACGAAAAAAGTTAGCTTCTGCTTCTTGTCGCTGAAACAAATGCCGGCTGCCAGCTCTGCATCGCTTTGGCACCGTTTTAGCTCTCGCTCCAAGACGTAGCGCAGAGGCCGAACGGCTGCTACCGTGATATAGTCTGCCTTCGGCAGGTCCGCGTCATGGAGTTGCAGGTCGCAACTCTGGGTCAGCACAAGGAAAAAGGGGTAGGTCTCAGGCCTTTGGTGTGCATATGGATACAACTGAGACAGGACTTCTTCGATCTCCGGGGTGCGCTCCAACACGTCGCCCTGGAAAAGCTGGTCCTGATCGTACTTAGCCCACTCGTATGTAAAGTGCTCTTGTATGACATCTATCGTTGGTTCTTCGATAGAACTCATCCGAGGCCCCGCCGTCTCAGTTCACGGTTCTTCCTCAATGTCTCGAGTGACTTCTGGATTCTCGTTGCATTCACCCTCGCTCGCCGTTCCTTATCAGCGGACGACGCGTACAGGGTGCTCAGGACCTCCATAGGCCCGGTTTCGGTCGAGGAATGACACGTGGTCTCCGCCCCAAGTTCCTCTGCCTTCGCCATAGGGCCCTCTGTCTTTTCGGTGGGCCTTGTCTCAGCTTCTTCGCTTGCTGAATCAGTCCTCCTCATCCGTTGCCTCCTCCAAGGCTAGGTCCCACTCATCCTTCAGAAGGTTAATCCCATGATTCCTATTTGCCACAAAGGTTTCCTTGATATTGTCAGCAGCCTGTTTCGCACTATCGACGGCATAGTGGTAGTTCAAGGCTACGTGATAGTCCTCAGATCGCTGGACCCTCAAGTTCAGGACGCAGGCACTAAGCTTAAGGCGCCACTCTATGCTTGTCTGTTTGATGACTTCAGACTTAAGTGGCTGCGATGTAGCTACCGAGTCAAACACTCCCGCAAGAGCCCCCGCCGCCTCACTAGCGGGCAGATGATACTGGAAGTTCTGGCCAGCCGCAGCTACTGGTGTGTGCTTTAGTGTGGTGAGAATGAAACGGGCCGCGCTCTCTATCTTATTGAGCAAGGTGTCGTCATCTTTCAGTGGTAGGAATTCGACCCGGTTGGCCGCAACCATAATCTGGATGTTATCACTCTGGTATCTCGGCGGGACATCGCCCATGACAGGGAACATGACCGTGATCGACTCTTGCTTGAATAGCTTCTCGCTGATCCATCTTGGTGAGAGAATCGCGGTGTTCCACTTGCCAGTCAGGACCAGCGACCAGCCTTTCAGGTCCGCTCTCATAGCTCACTTTATGTGTGGGGGAAGCTCTTCGTGCGACTCTATGAACAGGATACCGGGCTGTCAAGGGCGATATCAGCCGGGTCGCCAGGGCGGCGTAGCAGCTCAGTGCATCGGCACCCGTAAGTTATACGTGTGAAAGAAGTTGTATGGGATGGTCGTTGTTCTCGTGGAGCCACTACGCACCATTTCGCCCCCTAGTTTTGTCTGGCGCAGAGACATGCATAGCGGCCTCACAAGCCGATTCTCCCAGTTCTCACGACCAGCTGGCACCGGCCCAGAACTCCACTGTTCTTCCCGCGGGTCAGCCCGTGCGGGGGCCTTCACAATTGTAGTCGTTCCGGAGCCGGCCTGTGTCCGATGAGGGCGCTCGGGACCCGTGAGGGCCTTAGGGGCCGCAGAAATGGCCGGTTATGCGCGACGCTCCGGCGGCATCGCCAGGAGTAGCGGGGGACCTACCCGCAGAGAGACCTGTTAGGCCGGATTTCCCAGTTACGGCTGGGTTCGAGGAGCGCGAGAGTTTACAATGGTGGCTCACGAGGCGGCTCTGCGTGCCTTGTAGCCTCTGGAGGGGCTTGATGGCTCGATTCCTGCTGGTCTATTTCGGGGTTTACGGCGGGCTGCACCTCTACATGTTCGTCAAGCTGGTGCTCGGGGTGTCGAAGCGCGCAGCGTTCGTTGCGCCCGTGGCGGCCTGGCTGCTCCTGATGATTCTGGCGCCCATTATCACCTACCGGCTGGACCGCGCCGGCCGGTTCGGGACCGCCGGCCTTATGGCCATAACGGGCTTCACGTGGATGGCGGTGCTGTTCTGGTTCTTCTCGATCTCGATAGTGGGTGACGTGTGGAACCTGACTGTCAGGGCGGCATCCCTCATACGACCCGGCGCGGCGCGCCTGGCGCTGCCCCGGGGACCGATGCTGGCTGCGACGGGCCTCATCATCCTGGTCCTCAGCGTGTGGGGCCTCGTGGGCGCGTGGCGCATCCGCGTGGTGGAGGTGGACATCGCAAGCGCACGGCTGCCCGAGGGGTCCGACCCCATCCGCATCGTGCAGATATCCGACGTGCACCTGGGCCTCATCGTGGGTGAGCGCAGGCTGCGACGGATCGTGTCCGTAGTCGAGGGTGCGCGGCCGGACGTGCTGGTGAGCACGGGCGACCTGGTGGACGCTTCGGACCACGGCCTGGGGGACGTTTACGAGCTGCTGGCGGCCATCAAGGCGCCGCTGGGCAAGTTCGCCGTGCTGGGCAATCACGAGTTCTACGCCGGGCTGGACGGCAGTCTTGCGTTCCACGAGGCGGCGGGGTTCCGGGTGCTTCGGCAGGAGTCGGTGCTTGTCGGCGGGCGACTGCGGATTGCGGGGGTGGACGACGATTCGGCGCGACACGTGGGCGTCGAGCCTTCGGCAGACGAGTCCAAGGCGCTCGAGGGCGCGGGCGAAGGGGAGGCCGTGGTGCTTCTGAAGCACAGACCGACGGTGAGCGGGGACCTGGCGGGGCGCTTTGACTTGCAGCTATCGGGCCACACGCACGGGGGGCAGATTTTCCCTTTCACGCTTATAGTGGACAGGGCTTCGCGGTATTCGAGGGGGCTTCATGATCTGGGAAAGGGGAGCAGCCTGTATGTGAGTCTGGGCACCGGCACGTGGGGCCCGCCGATGCGCGTGCTGGCCCCGGCGGAGGTGACCGTTATCACCCTCCGGCCCTTGTAACACCGCGCGCGGGGGGCGGCTGCGCTACATTACGAGCCGTAACTGTTAAGCAAGCCGCACGTGTTTTCCCATCCTGCCTATCCTGTATATCCTGTTAACTTTGTTGTGAGTTCCGGCCTAGGGTTGGGTGGCCTGGAATTGGGCTATCTTGCGCGCCACTTCCGCCAGCGGCGCGGTCCATATGGCATCCGACCGCCGGCGCAGATACCCAATCAGTGTCTTGAAATCGTGGCTGCCGACCGTCAGCCGGGCGCCGTCCAACTCGTGGAACGCCAGCACCACCCAGCGTCCCTGCGCGGTGAGTTCCTCGACCAGGCCGATCATCTCGAAACCGCTCATTCGCTCCACGCCTATGGCCCACACGCACGCCAGGTCCACGGCATCCGGACAGTTCGCAAATCCGTATTCGCCCCCGGCCCGCCCCGCCAGGAAATGCCGGGCCACCACCGGCACGTAGCTCTGGCGAGAGGCGCCCCGGCCGACGTGCGTCTCGTAGCAGGGATAGGCGAAGGTCCAGTCCTCCTGATGGGGCGCCAGTTGTGCGAGCCGTTCCTGCGCGGCGAGAAGGTCGGCCTCTATCTCCTCGACGGTCTTGCTCTCCAGGCCGCCCGTGCCGCCTGTGAAGTTGGCGGAGCACGTGTGGCTCATGGAATGGTTGCCGAGTTCGTGGCCGGAACGCGCCACCTCGGCCCACGGCTTGAGTCTCTCCTCCCAATCCTGCCCCCTGACGGACACGTAGAAGGTGCCGCGCACGCCCGCGCCGTCCATCACTGGAATGGCCTTCTCGAGCTGGCAGGTCAGCCCGTCGTCGAAAGTGAGCGAGACCGCGCCGGCGTAAGGCTTCCAGAACTCCGCGTAGTCCGTCATTCGCATCTCCTGTTCTGCCAGCAGGTCGGATCGCTACTCGTGGGTCTCTGCCATGACGTCGTTAGGCATCTGGGCTCGCGATGGCGGGCAGTTGGCGGTCGGCTGCCGCTTGCTAGTCAGGGCCCGAGGGGACGAAGTCCTCGGGGTAGGCTTCGCTGACAGCGGTCATGATCCTGCTTGCCGTCTCAATCCCGTGGCGGGCATCTTCGGCACCTACGCGGCGTCCGCCGCCGTAATCCCCCATCTGTCTCAACTCGAGCAGCTTAGTGTAGGCCGCTCCCAATTCGGCAGGCCATCGCCCGCAACGAACCAACTCGCCATGCACCGCCGCCTCGACGCCCGCATGCCTCCGGAACGTCTTACCCTCTGCGGCCAATAAGGCGGACACAGCGTAGAACGCCGCGTAGTAGGCGCGGGACGCCGCAGCATCGCCGCTGACCGAGAGCACTACTCGGGCGGCGCGCAACGCCTCCGCCGCTCTTTCCCAAAGGTCCAGTGCTTCGCGCTTCACAGGAGGATCCCCCCCGCCTTGGCGTTTCTGTAGAGAGCGAAATCGCCCTTCTCGAACTCCTGGACATCCACCGGCTGGGGGTGGATGGGCCGGCCGAGTTCGAGCGCCAGGGGGTACGTCGCATCCACGCACCTGTCAATCTCTTCCCACAGCTTCAGCGGACCCTCCAGCACGACCATCACGTCAATGTCGCTGTCGGCCTCGCTCTGTCCGCTCGCCTCGGACCCGTATAGCAGAACCGCTCTGAGGCGCTGGCCGTAGGCTGTTTGCAGGCGCCTTTTCAGTTCTTGCCATATGTGATGTTTCTGTGCTTCCCCCTGCTTCATCGCGCGGCCTCCTGCCGGTGCTCCATGGTTGCCAGCCCGTTTGGGTGATCGTCCTGTGACGGGTATGCCTCTGAAGGCACATGCCCAGCAAAGCACATGCTAGCCCGGCGGAAGCGCTGAGTCAAGAACTGAACTCGCCGTGCAGCGGCCGCCTAGCGTGGCCAGCGGAACCTGGCTTCGGGAAGCTCCGGGAACGGTGCGTGCGGCTCCGCCTGGTACCAATACGCCACCGAACTGATGTCGTCCCTC
>SDBU01004425.1_pt1 | contig 17219 bp, 16 predicted proteins | sample 2277071 | NCBI WGS metagenome assembly SDBU01 (sample SAMN10397929, study PRJNA504765) | marine sediment metagenome | isolation source: marine sediment core GS08_GC12, 126 cmbsf | place: Arctic Ocean: Gakkel Ridge, Loki's castle | collected 2008 | reverse complement strand
TTGGTATCGTATAGGTTGCGGATACGAAATCCGTAATGCCGATCGAGGCTGCGGATGTCGTAGTCCGCGCCATGAACGACTTTCTTGATGGAATCATCTTCCAGAACTTCTTTAAGGGGAGAGAGTTCCTTAAAGGCTATCGTATCAATGATGTGGACTTTATGGCTGGTGGCGATTTGAATGAGGCAGAGCTGCTCTGGGTAGTGGTGGAAGCTGTTGGACTCGGTATCAAGGGCAATGGCCCGTGAGCTGGCCATCCTCTGGACGGCGACATCGAGCTGGGCGGACTGACTGACGATTTCGACAGGAAGCGGTAGCGAGACGGGCATGAGGCTAGCTGCTTTAATTACACTCCACACAGCCAACAATGCATCTCTAATCTGCACAAATTCCCAAGAAGAGCTTGTAAAGCTGCTTGTGTTGTCATTCAGTATATCCCGCTATCAATCGTCTATCTTTGAACAGTATATCAGAAAAGCAAGTCAGAAGAAAGGGTTGACGCAGATACAGGGTACGAGGGAAATGATTGCTGACTTCTCACACCTATCTAAAATATGGGATGTGAAATACGTCAGCGAAGATTTTCAAAATGGACTTCGGCAACCTTGGCTTAATCGGTTAGCTGAACATCGCATATGAGGCCTACACTGGACTGTTTACATTCGAATGGCATGATAGCTACCTATTATCGCTGTGGCAATCGCTCCTCACTGTAGATTACCTCTCGTGGGAAAATTTCGTCCAATGGCTGTCTGCATTTCGTTAATCCCTGCTCGACAGAAAATGTTTGTGCCATGTCAAGGGCCTTTGTATTGGCTTTGATGCCGTATTGAAAGGGATCAGTTCCAAAGATCTCATCAAGCTCTCTAAGATAGTGCTCTCCAAAAACCATAAGCGTCGGCGGTAATTGCCGGAGTTTTTCAATGGCAATCCTCTTTGACTCCTCAAAAGCCTCCATTAGGCTGATAGCCACCCAAGGGTACTGTTCCAGAATGCTTTCACGGACCACCGTCGTATGGTGTGGTGGGTAGACTCCGGTCTTCTTGAAAAAGCGGATGGCTTCTTGGCGCGGATCAGGGAATAATGTAACTATATCATTATTCCCTGATAGATCAATACGTTTGCGGTCGATACCTGAACCACGGTTTCCGCCTATACCTGGGGAGAGACCGATGGAGGCATCAAGCTCACCCATGAGGTACATGGTGACGAGGTCCGTCTTTGCATAGTGGATTGTCACCGTTGAAGGAGGGGCAAGACCAGCCTCTGCAGAGGCACCTGTGTGGCTAAAGTGCTGGCCACGTTCTTGATACCAGACCATATCCTCCGGCTTGATGCCGAACTCCATCTGCAGGATTCCACGGGTCCAGAGGCCAAGAGATTGCTGGTAGTCTCCAATCCCCATGCGTTTGCCCTTGAGATCCTCTGGGTGGTTCTGCCTGATGCTGGAGCCAAGGCGTATAAGTATTTTCGTGTGTGAGAAGTTGCGGTTATGGAACACGGGTAACATGCGATAAGGCCAACCGATGGACCGCATACGCAAGTAGGATGACATGGACATCTCTGAAACATCGTACCGCTTGAATTTGATCTGCTCGTAAAAGACTCGGGGGACCGCTCCTGGCATGCCCGCATAATCCAAGGTAATGCCATCGGGCTTCACCTCACCATTGATGAGCGGTAACACGCGATCATAAGGATTCATGGCAAAACTTAACCTTAAATCCGACAACTATTAAAGCCTCCTTTCGTTGTTCCTATATAATAGCTTTAATCTATGCCTTTGTATAGTGTAGCCAAGATCAATGAGAAACTTATTCATAGAGCCGGGGAGTCCCTGGGAAAATGGATATATAGAGTCATTCAATGGGAAGCTGAGGGACGAACTACTCAACCGGGAGGTATTCTACACTCTCGCCGAGGCGAAGATATTGATTGAGTAATGGCGGAAGGAGTATAATCAATTCCGTCCGCACAGTGCTCTCGGCTACCGGCCACCGGCTCCTGTGACAATACAGCCAGCTCTTATGCCGGCAACTCTAACTTAGAAAGCGGTACAACTACTGGGGGCAGGCCACTGGACCAGTTGGGGGGGGTCAGGTCTTAGTAGTGTAAGCCAATATCACCCCACAAGACCACTATATTATTCTCTTAATTAGTCAGCGGTATCCTTGATTCCTTCACTTCTATCAAAGCCTTTTGAAAGTGTTCCAGTTCCAGAGGAACCGACTTTTCAAACTTGCTGTCACGTAATGCCAGAATTTTTGCCCGGTGGCAAAGCGATTCCAACTCAGCCCCAGAGAAGCCTTCAGTACTTGTTGCCAGCATGTCTACGACTTCGCCTAAGCTTGATTTGCTGCCTAGAGGAATACCTTTTAGATATATATACAGGGTCTCCTTTCTCCCAGACTCATCGGGCAGCGGTATGAGAATATGAGTGCCAAACCGTTGAAGAACAGCCGGGTCAATCAAATCAGAGCGGTTGGTAGCGGCCACTACAGCCACTCTGCTTGTTGGCTGAATGCTATCTATTTCAGCCAAGAGCTGGCTTACCACCCTTTCTGTAGCTTGGGTACTAATGTCCTTGCCTCGCCGTGGTGCAAGACCGTCAATTTGGTCAATAAAGATGATAGATGGGGCAACCCGACGGGCCAACTGGAAAATATATCGAATCTGCGCCTCTGATTCCCCTAACCACTTTGAGAAGATTTGTATCCCTGCCACTGGAATAAAGTTTGCTTGGCACTCCCCGGCTATGGCTTTAGCTAACAGGTTCTTCCCTGTGCCTGGAGGACCGTATAGGAGGATACCTGAAGGAGGCTTTATTTTCATTGTAGCGAAGGCCTCAGGGTGCAGTAGTGGCATCTGAAGTGACTCTCGCAGTCTCTCTTTGGCTTCCCTGAGACCGCCGATATCATCCCAGCCGATGTCTGACACTCTCACCAGAACCTCTCGCATTGCCGAAGGACGAATCTTGCCCAGAGCAGACTCAAAGTCTCTTTTCTCTACGATTATTCTTTCGAAATGACTCTCAGGACACTCGAGGTAGCTCATGTAATCACCAAATTCCCTGCGGAGGGCATTTAGGCCGGCCTCCCGGCACAACTCCATCAGGTCGGCACCGACAAAGCCGAGGGACCTTTGCGCGATCTCTTCCAAATGACTAACTGCCTCCTGTGAAACAGGCATTGCCCGCGTATGCACATGTAGGATTTGTAGGCGACCTGTGATATCAGGAGGGCTTAGGAAGATCTCCCGGTCGAAGCGCCCAGGACGGCGTGCTGCCTCGTCTACCGAGTCAATTCGATTGGTGGTTCCAATGACTATTAATCCTTCAACCTTTCTCAGGCCATCAAGCAAAGTCAGGAGTTGAGATACTGTCCTGGTGGTTGTAAATGACCCGGTTTCACCCCGCTTGGGCGCTATCACGTCAAGCTCATCTATCAGTATAATAGAAGGGGTGTGATGGGCTGCCTCGTGGAAAATCTCACGCAATTTGGCCTCGGTTTCGCCAAACTCAGTGCTTACAATTTCAGGGCCATTAATGTAGAAGACCTCAGCATTGACCTCGTTTGCCAATGCCAGTGCTAAGTGAGTCTTACCTACGCCAGGTGGTCCGTGAAAGACTATGCCCCGTGGGGGGTTGATGCCTAAGTGGAGGTAAGCCTGAGGAAAGCGAAGTGGCAGCTCTACTAGCTCTCTTACCATTTTGATTTCTTCACGCAGCCCTCCTACATCCTCATAGGTTATTTGAGGAGTCGTATCAAGACCTGCGCTAGTATGTGCAATCATTTCGATCTCGGTGTCAGATGTCACTATGCCAGGGCCAGGATCAACACTGGCAACCCTGAAGGCAGTACTTCCGGGCGCACCGGGAAGAACAGCAACAATACTCGATCCCACGCAAACAGGTAGGCTGTCAGCGCTTAGAATATTCCGAAGATGGCTCTTTACCACCTCCATTGGCAAGGAGATATCAATTGAGGGCGCAAGGAACACCCTGCCAACCGGCTGAGCAACTACCGTCTCTATGTCCACATCCTCCCCAGGAGCTACTTTGATAGCCTGACGTATGTAGCGATCCAGGCGAATCATTCCTTTGTCTGTGTGCTCAGAAAGGGGGGCGGCTACTTTTGCCAGAACACTTCTCCCCGAGCAGCTTTGGATCTTGATAATTTGACCGGCACCGATGCCGTGTTCTGCCATAGCAACCGGGTCAAGGAAAGCAAGGCTCTTGCCACTATACTCAGGTGGGCTGATATCGACCGTCAATAACACTTACAGCGTCCTCCGTTCCTTATTCATTATTGAACTGACCTATTCACCGGGAGGCTGACATTCAAAAAATTAGCTTCCAAATTAGCCCCCGATATAATTGGAGCCTGAAGCCAACTTCAAATATGCCATAGATAAAGGCTGTCACGATCACAGCAAAACAAATAGCCAGGACCCATCCTCTCCCGTGCCTTTTCAAATAGGCAAGAGCAAAAAGGGGCATGGATGTAAGATAACCCAGCAAATAGATACCTAGTGCAAAACCCACTACCCAGCCCAGCACCGAATAGAATCGGCGCAGCTCACCCCCGGTTTTGGCCTCCGGCTGGGGCGTTACGCTATCAGCTGTTTCTCTCCCCTTCTTACTGCGGAGCTCTTTCCTCAGCTCTATGACTGACAGGACCAGGATGATAGTGCCAAAAATAAGGGGTAGACTGATAGCTTCCCAGCGCTGGAAAGTTAGTGCCATACCAATAGCAAACAGTGCCAACAATACGAAGAATGCAACAAAATAGAAGCCGCCCTTCATTCTCATACTCTCTTAGCTATCCTTTGAAACCAGTGAGCAAAAATTGGCTTTAGACGGGGGTAAGTGATCAGGAAGATGATTATGGCCAACAAACTTAGACTGAGAGGCGTCAGGAAGAAGGTTGGACCGAATGTCTTGATCGATACCATGACGTAATCCTCAAACAGGCCTCCCAGGACAAAGCCCAAAATCAATGCTGGTCGGGAGAAGGCATTTCGCTTCATCAGAAGGCCGAGCAAACCGAAAAGAACGACTATAATAAGGTTTCCCACTGACAGATCCACTAGGTAGGCCCCGCACATTATCACGATTATGATTACCGGGAACAGCAAATGGATATCCACTAAGGCAACCCTGGCGAGATACGGCGCTGTAAACAGAGTAATAAGTCCACCTATGAGATTGGCAAGGGCTAGTCCCAGAAGCAGAGTAAAGGCTAAAGGCAGATTTTCCACCAGCATCCTGGGGCCAGGAGTTACCCCCACCATGATAAAAGCAGCTAAAAGTATACCCATGACGGCGCTCCCCGGTATGCCGAATGCCATGGTAGTTAGCACCGCCCCCGCTTCCTTTGCATTGTTGGCTGCCTCCGGTGCGATAACACCCTCCACACAGCCTGTGCCAAACTTCTCCGGATTCTTGGAAGTTTGCTTGGCGTGGCCATAAGCAACGAAGATTGAGGTTTCAGCACCTACTCCGGGAAGCAGCCCCACTACGTAGCCGATTATGGTGCAACGAAGCCACATCCATTTATGGTACCAGACATCTCTTGCCCCGGCAAAAGCATCGGATAGTTTTGCCGCCACGGCACCGCGGGCAATAGTGCTCCGCCCTTTTGTAATTAGGTCAAGCATCTCACCCAGGCCAAATATACCCAGGGCAACGGGTACAATTGACAGGCCCTCCCACAGGAATCGGCTTCCAAAGCTAAACCGATGCACCCCGGTTAGCCCCTGGAAGCCGATCGTCGCCAGCAGTAGACCAACGGCACCGCTGATTAGGCCTCTAGTGGGTGATTCTCCGGTTAGTGCCGCCATGAACGTCAGGCCTACTAATATCAGCATCGCCATCTCCGGCGACCGGAACGCCATGAGTATGGGCAATAATAGCGGGATCGTGGCCAAGGCCAGGAATGTCGGCAGGATCCCGCCTACCATTGAAGAGGTAACGGCGGCGCCGATAGCCCGGCTGCCCTCACCCCTCTCGTTCATGGGGAAACCGTCTATCAGCGTGGCAGCATTTGTTGGGGTTCCCGGTATATTCAGCAATATCGCGGTTACGCTGCCACCGGTATACGTAACAGTATGGATGGCTACCATGGCCAGAAGGGCTATGTCAGGCGGTAATCGGAAGATGAGCACTAACACCAGAGTACAAGCTACCATGCCGCCGATCCCCGGGATGACGCCGATAATCAACCCGGCTAAGACCGCAATCAGCAGTGTAAGGAGACTCGTCGGGGCAAACAGAAAGCCTAGAGCCTCGCCGTACGCTTCGAGCACTATAACCTCTCAGGTGGTCTAATTGGCAAACAGAAGCAACTGCTCAAGCACGATGCTTCGCGAGCAAGCCTTCAAACAATGCTCTCAGACTTTCCTGTTCGCCTGCTAGTTTCTGTGCAGACTTCTCTAGTTGTTCCCCCGTCAAAAAGTCTGCAACATTAACTGGGCGGGCCATTGCCTTCTGTATCAATGACGCAAATTCGGGATCCTTCATAATCCTGTCTGTAGCCGTCTCCCTCAGGTATTTAAGCCTGTCCTTGGGTATGTCGGCCGAGCCAACTATTATGAATGATAGCCTGATAGTATCATCCCACATTTCAAGGAGCTCTATGTTCTGCTTCTCTAGGTCAACCAGCTCGGTTAGGGCTGGCACTTCAGGGAGTTCTTTCAGGCGTTCCGTGCCCAGCACGAAAAGCGGCTTTACCATACCTGATTCTATCCCGACCATTGCGCTGGTCAGCGGTCCGCATTCCCCGGCCAGCTCACCCTGGGCGATAGCAAGTCGCCTTTTTGAAGACCCTTTGTAAGCGGGATTCATCTTGCCATCAATGCCAAGGACTTCTATAACCACGGTCGCCGACACAGCCATATTGCTTCCCGGGCTCCCCGCACCGATCACTACGTTCTTGCCTGCCTGCAAATCAGCAACTGACTGGTACGGTCCGTCGACGCCTACCATCATTACATGTCCCTCGGGTGGCCCGCCTACGATGTAGGAGAACTTATCGAACTCATAGTCAGCGCCGGGAGACTTGAAAACCTTATTCAGGACAATGACAAGATTGATTCCACTGCCCAGAGTACGCCCATCAGGTTCACCCTGGTATATGTGGACATAACCCTCCAGGCCACCGGCAGCCCGCCGATTAGTGACTAGACTGGTGCTGCCGAGATGCCGGTCAAACATTTCTGCCCAAACTCGACCGAACCTGTCAACGGTACCTCCGGGACTGGATGGAACAGTAAAATCTATGGTCCTTTTCTCATAGAATTCTTCCGGTGCTAATCCCCCGGTTGGTGCACAGCTCGCAATCAACAGCAAACTCAAAATTAGTGCGCCGATTATTGCTGCAATTCGCCTTTTCATTGTTACCTCCTTAAAATTATTACTATTTGACTTCCCCGACTAGCACTCAACGAATTGCTTATACTATCACCCCCCTCTACAACTTGCTTCGTTGTACCGAACCACCCCTCCTCTCCCCTGAGACAAAGGTTGCGTTCGAACGTTGGCTATTTCTCGGATCACCTAGGGGCAAAGTTACAACATTGCCTCTCCTCTTGTCAAGTTCTATGTCTTGATTATCGCCTCCTTTCCTAAATGGATACTGTACATAAAAAAGCAGCCTATGGCTTATAGTCGGGTGAGTCCTCCAGAATCTCGAAACCAGATCCCTTGTCCACCCCCAGCGCATCAAAGAGGTTAGGCTCAGAACACAGGAACTTGGCCCACTTTTCAGGGTCGGTATTAAAGTGCTGATAGACGGTGCCCTCCGGTAAGAGAGGAATAAACAAGGCATCAAATTGCTCCCAATCATACCTCTCACCATCAATTATGGTGTAGCCGAGCCCTTCAAGGACAATATTGATTTGTCCCCCTTGACTCTTCAGCTTTCCAGAGCGGCTTCCCGGCGGTATCTCCTGCACCCATACCAGTTGCGTTCGGATACCAATATTGTTCATACTTGGATGGATGTACCATCGCATTAAGCCCATGCGGTTGTTTTCCAATGGCACCATGTTCTCACCTATCACGGCGAAGGCATTCTTCACATCTTCTCGATACTTATCGCGCTGCTTGAGCAGTTCATCAAAGTAGTTAATTGCTCCTGACGCAGCGCGTTTCTTTTCAGTATTAGCCATTTTTCCCTCCTGAACCTTTGAGTAAACTCAAGCCCCTTTACTTTCCTTGCCAATCAGGGTGTGTCTCTACCTGCTTGATCTGCCCACCTGCATAATCCGAAAAGGGCAGGAACCTTAGCGCTATCCAGACAGGCGGCTTATCTGGGTCTTCATTAAAGTGCTGATGCTCAGTCCCACCGGGTTTAAAGAAGAGAATCAGCAGGTCTCCCTTCTTCCAGTCATACCTGACACCGTCAACCACTGAATAACCTTTTCCTTCAACAACATAAATAGGTAGCCCCCCCTGGTGGGTATGCTTACCTGACTGCTTGAGCACGCGCTGCATAAAGACATTCCATCCAGGGGCAGCCCTTTCATCCCAATTAGCCGGGCTGGTCCAATACCGGCACAGGGCTTGTCTATTCTGTTCCCAGTAAGTGTCCGTCTTCCATTTTACTAGCCTCTTTCCCTTTCGGTGTTCAGAAATTAGCTTTTGATAATAGTCAAACAGCACATCGTAGTGGATAATTTTGGGCTCTGGCTCCCGCCTGCGTTCTATCTCTCTTTCTACCATAGCATCCTCCTATAAAAAGTAATAATGCATGTCATCGCCAGCAAGTTTCGGGAAACGTTCTTCCCTCCTTGTCCTGTGGCGCTAGAATTCAACAACCATTCTCCTACCCGACCAAGCAAAGCCTCTGACAATTCGCTCACCCGTCGTACGTAAAACGAGGTTGGCTTTTTCTTTCGTTCCATCGGTTAGAACGAACCCGGCCTGCGTTTTCTCGGGCTTATGGTTAAGGCCGAGTTTACTCCGGTTTTGTTTGATTGTCAATACGCCGGAGGAGATACAGGCAAACCGACAAGGAAGGTCTATCGCCGTCTGAAGATACCCTTGGAGTATAAGGGTTTGGGTTGCAACATAGAGAGCCTCTTGAAATGCCCCGCTCAATCTGGTGTCAGGCGCACAGCCTGAAGTGCCGAAGCGATACCTTGGCATGCAGACCATCTTTCTTCGCTGTCATCGAAAGACTAACGACTTTATTACTACCGGAACTGCTCCTGAGGGAGGTAATTCCTCCCCTATATCTATGTAATCGAATTCTTGAAGGTCAATCCCGTCGATAGAAATTACATTCTCTGCTATGGCCAATTGATGAGATAAAATATAGCCTATCGATTTTCCAACATCACTGTTGAATACTAAAACGATTGGCATGCTCCTATCAATAGTATTCTTAAGCGCAGATCTCATACCGTGGGCAAATATACTCATCAGTTTATAGGAGGGCTCCAAAGACCAGTTGAACATAAAGGCCAGCGGCTTATCCCCTTCGACCAAGTCGAATTGATGCAGGGACTGCTGGATGGCTGATTGAACCGACTCAGGAGTAGGCCGTCTTTCGCCAATCCTGGGGGTCAGCACCTGCAGGTTTCGTAGAGGCAGAATATTGTTTTTAGAAACAAAAATGGTGCTCCCGCTAACCTGAACAGTATATTGAGAGGCTCCAATTACGGTAGCCCGCAGCCGATGAAGAGGCTCCTCAACAGTACCTATTGCTCCCCCCCGTGTGGCAAGCTGCCTAATCTCGCTGGCCAAATAGATGCCCAGGTCCCCATAATCCTTGTGCTCACGTCCGTAGATATACTCACTAACACCGCCGGAAAACATAAGGGTATTTATTTTGCCAGAATACGAAAGCAGCGGGGTTATCATCAGTCTGGCACCAAGTGGTGATGGAGGCCGCCCCTCCAGCAAATCAAATAGTACTTCAGCGAGAACCTTGGCCATCTGACCTTTTTCTTCAGCCCCAATCTTATCCCCAACCCTTAGATTGAGGCTACACTGCTCAGCTACTAACCTGCCCGCATCTTCCATGCACACTACGCGTCCATCTTTATCCATGGCGATCAAGCGAGCCCCGACATTAATGGCTGCTGTGTTAATAATTGACCCACCCTTAGCAATGGCCACTTTGGATGTACCACCACCCACGTCTACATTCATAACTGTGATTCCGTCCCTTGACCTTTGGACCGCGCCTGACCCTTGGGCTGCCATTATTGCCTCCAGGTTGGGACCAGCAGTGGCACAGACAAATTTCCCTGCTTCCTTTGAGAAAAGGGAGACAATGGCTTCCGCATTTTCCTTCCTTGTTGCCTCACCGGTACAAATGACGGCACCGGTATCGATAGCTTCTGCATCCATATGAGCGTTGTCATAGGTCTCCAAAATGAATGAAGATAAACGCTCCGTATCCAGGGTATTAATATCACTATAGGGCGTCAGCAATATCGCCGATTCATAGACTATGTCCCTCGTCACCGGCCGAAATCGGCTTGACAGTGACACTCCAAGCCTCTGAAACACTATATTAGAAAACATCAGGTGGGTAGTGGTGGAACCAATATCAATCCCCACGCTTTTGAGCTTAATTATTTCCGTTGCCCACACCGAGTGTTCCTCTGAGTAAGGGCTAACGTGCTGCCCTTCCTCGCCATGGTCATGCAGAAAGTCGTTCATTACAAACCATATCGCTTTCTCAACGGAGACGATGCTACATTTTGCTCGTCAACCCCTCCTTCGCCAGTTCTGCTTCAAATAGGTTTCTTATCTCCGGGTCTTCATCCTCATATTCTATCTGCCCTCCGCCTTCTTTCACGCTACGGTAGACGGCCGAATCAAAGCGGAAAACGTCACCTATGGGGTACTTGACATTACCCCACCTGAGGGCCAAATATCTGGCTGGCTCTCTCCCGGTGTTAAAGTGCTGGTGAAACCACTGGTTTGGAGGAACGAACACACTGCCCTCATGCCAATCGATCTTCTGCGGTGCCTCACCTTCCTTCCATATCAGGGAATAGCCTTTACCATTTACTATGATGACATGGGCTCCCGGGCCATGACGGTGGGCTTTCTTATAGGTACCCACAGGAAAATCCGAAATATGAGACGTCATGGTATTACCCGATAACAAGAAATGCACCGTTGATCCCCCCGCCCCCCTGGCCGGGTTATAATTCAGGCGCTTAAAGCCCTTGACATCCGGGACAAAGTTGGTCTCCAAGGCCCTGCCAGCCATATGAACCTGTGCTTCTCTCTTGAAATAATCCTCTTCTGCGGAGTATCTGTCAGTAAAAATATATTTGTTGTTGAAGATAAAGTCTAAGTTGTGAAACAAATTCATCATTAATGGCAGGTCTGTTACTGCGAAGAATCGCGCTGGTTTGTCACCCTGTATGTTAAAGTGCTGACGCCATGTGTTAAGAGGTGGTGAAAGCAGGCTCCCCTCGCCCCACTCAATAATCTGTTTACTCCCGCCTTCGTTCCATATTGTAGTTGTTCCCCGGCCGCTGATTACGTATATTGACTCCTCGAAAAGAAATCTTTGCGGCTTAAGACTCCCGCCCGGCGGTATCTCACATACATAGGCGTTGTTACTGTCACCGGTACCCTCAAGCTCCATCCATACTCCTTTACCACCCATGCGATCCCATGGCTCCAGTGGAACAGTCCTCAAATCATCAACAAAGTAACCCCTGATTACCGGAATAGACTCTGTCTTCAACCATGACGCATACGAGGTTGGCGCATCATATCCGATTTCTTTGCCAAAAATATCACCATTCATTATTATGGCCTCCTTTTTTGCTAGAACAGCACTTTATGGCTTGCAATCAACTGGGGAATCCTCCAGCAGCGCGCCTTGGTAGTATACGTGCCTCTAGTTTCCTTGTCAATTCGTCAAGCTCACCACACGACAGCGCTTCTTATTATAGCTGGTAGGGCAACGGAATTTTCCCCAGTTACAGTTTTTTCACGTTACAGAGGTACGCCTTGTAGGGAACGGAACCGCTTATGGGGTCTAGGCTGTCGGCACCATAGACCAAGTTCAGGTTGGCCCCCTCGGGTGAATAGGGGTCGAACCCCGGCAGATTGAGCTCACTACAGCCTTGCCACCAGCCCTCCTGAGTGCAGACAACATCGCAGGCGACCTTTTCGGTGAGTTTTGCCTTCAGTTTAATGATGCCGTAGGGCGTCTCCAGCCTTACCCATTCCCCATCCTTTATATCCAGCTTCTCTGCCCTCTGTGGATGGATCTCTAGAAACGGATAAGGAATAGCCTTGCGTAGTAGCGGGATGGAGCGGTGCTGGCCGTGGCAGAAGTGTAACACCTTGGAGCAAGTGAGAATCAGGGGATACCTTTGGGCTATGTCCGGCCTCGACACCGGGCTGAGGGCTGGCTCCCGGTAGACCGGTAGGGGATCGTAGCCGTGGTCTTTAAAAACCTGTGAGTAGACCTCCAGCCTCCCGGAGGGAGTTTCAAATCCTCTAAGGATTCCTGTCTGCGGCTCTTTCGATTCATATTTTCTGTACTCTAGGGGGATATAGAGGGAGAGGCCACCGGGATTCCTCCTCAGGTCTTCAACGGTGATACCCGACGGGGCAAGCACGTGGTTGAAGCCAGCTTCTATGTTGCCGTTCCAGAACCTGTCGCCCAGGCCTAGCCTCTGCGCCAGATCAAACATGATCTCCATGTCGGGGCGGGACTCGTAGAGGGGTGGTATCGCGGCTTCCCGTAACTGAACATGGTGCTGGGCAAATGCAGATTCCCTGAACCCGGCTCTAACGTGCCAGCCCTCAAAGCACGTGGCTGCTGGCAGTACGATGTCGGCGAGTTCTGCCGATGGTGTGAGGTAGAGGTCCACCTGGACAGAGAGTTCCAATTTAGTCATGGCCTCCCGGCCCACGGCGCTGGGGCTATTGGCAGTGATGATGTTTCCGCCGAAGGCAACCAGTGCCTTGATAGGATATGGTTTGCCAGTGAGAATGGCTTCCCACACCTTGTAGGCCTGGGCGGCGTGTGTGCCCGCTGTCCCCAGGGGGCGCTCCTCAGCGGCGAGGCGTTTGCGCCGCATTTCCGGAGAGAGGAACTCGAGACCCCGGGCCGAGTTGGTGGGAACGGGTGGGTATAGCACATTGCCTCCGGGCGCATCGTAGTTACCCGTCAGACAGTAGAGTATGCACAGCGCCCGGTTAGTCTGGGTGGCATTGGTATGTTGCTCTAGGCCATTGAAAGTGAAGTAGCAGGCCGGTTTTATGGCAGCCTGCATCCTGGCTGCTTGCTTGATGCGTTCCGCCGGGATACCAGTTATCTCGGCTGCCTTCTCGGCCGGGTAATCCTGCACCAACCGGGTAAGGAGCTGAAAGGCAGTATCGCAGACCACTTCCTGTCCACTGCTCAGTCTGACGGCATAGTGCCCCTTCAGGGTCGGCTCTACAGATGGTGGCTTAAGGGTGCGGGTGAGGTGATAATAGATACCGATGTTCTGGCTTTTCGTATCCCAGATCACGTAGCCTGCTTGCCGCTCCTGTCCAGCGAGGTCAACGGCGTTGAGAAGGTTTCCTGTGTCCCGCCTGACTAAAAAGGGTGCTGTGGTGCAATCCCTGACGAACTTACTATCGTAGAGTTCTTCCTGAATCATGGTATTGATCATGCTCAGGGCCAGAGCCCCGTCGGTCCCGGGCCTGACCTGTAGCCAGAGGTCTGCCTTGCCAGCCATTTCAGTGTGTCTGGGATCGATGACGATGAGCTTGGCCCCGTTGGATTTCCCTCGCAGGATAGCCTTCCAGTGGCTGCGGGAGGTGGCGAAGGGATTAGCCCCCCAAATTACAATGCAGGCGGCCTTGTCAAACTCGGGAACGCCGATGCTGCCCTTGCCATAGGTATACATGGAACCCGTGTCCCGGTGCCACTGACATACATGCCCCGTGGACAAAATGTTAGGCGTGCCGAAGGCATGTCCCAGTCGGTTGAGCCACTCGGCATAGTCTGTGGACGGAGCTCCTCCGGGGCCAGGTCGGTTGAAGACAACAGCCTCAGGCCCGTAGTTAGCCTTTATCTCATTCAGCCTGGTTGCTATGGTGTGCAGAGCCTCATCCCAGGATATCCGCCTCCAGCCTGGATCGGGATCCCCCTTGGGGCGAGTCCGTTGCAGCGGATACTTGAGGCGCTGCTGGTCATACACGATTTGTGCGGCTGCCATTCCTTTGGGGCAGAGGCGACACGAATTGGGGTGTTCCCTATCGGGTTCAACCCTGACCAGAATGCCGTCTCTGACGTGGTAGATGGCAGGACACAAGGACGAGCACAGAGCGCAATAGCTCCTGACCTTGGTCACAGTTCCCTGACATCTTTTGATGGCAGCCCCCTTTCGGGCAAGAATCCGAATCTCGACTCTCCAGCCTGGCTATTTACAGGAAGTAGCTCGTTCGACTTCAGATGCATCCAATTCAGCAACACGCTGGCGCATTTCCTCAAGTTCAACTACCAGTTGTTCCTTTGTCTTATCTCTGTCATTCATTTTAGCCACCTCCCTCTCAATAGTTTGAACTGTTTTCTGCACGGGTGGTCGTGAAGAATGTAATAGCCCATCTGATATTAATGGCTGTTATCCAGCGAGTTAGCAAATTGTTGGTAAAAACGTGGACGGCCGACCGTCACCTCGACTGCTATATGCCGCGGCTCAGCACAAAAACAATCACTAACCCTCCAACTAGGATAACGCCGATAACTACTATGGCAATGATACCACCGGTATCCAGAGGGCCATAGCCACCGGATTCTGCTGGTGCCTCTTCCGCTATATAGAACGTACCAGACTCGTTACCAATTTGTATATTATATTCCCCAGCCACTACCCTGTACACTACGAAGCTTACAGGATGAGATGTATGAGGAGATACACCAACGGACTTGGTCTGTTCAGTCTCGCCATTTACTACCAGGTATACTGTTTTTGAACCCCAGGTCTCGCCCTCATTAGCTACATTGGCATTAACCGATACTGCCTGTCTGGGTTGAGCATAAATCGGGGCAACATTCAGGTCCCGAACATATAGACTGGCAAGCATTGTTGGTTCCTCCGGTGGCGGTTCCGGCTCAGGTTCTGGCTCCGGCTCCGGTGGCGGCTCATCATTAACGCTAATCACCGGGGAACCAATGAGAACAGGCACAATCGCACCTAGTGAGAGTGCCAGCACTAGCGCCAGCACTAACGTTAAAAAAAGAAGTCTCCAAGTTCTTACCATGTCAATCCTCCAGTTATGGTTTGTGTCAACTAATGAATAACAGCACCTGAGTAACTACGTCTTTCCTTACGGAACTTCTTCATTATATATAACGAAATGGTACGCAATTTGTCAATATAGTCAGTTAGTAGCCCCGGGGATAGGAAGTGCTTGGTCTTCTCTCATGGTATAATAATCAGCTTAGGTGCTTGCTAGCGAAACGTGGTGGACACATAGAGGTCCGGACTAGTGACTGCTGGAGCTTTTGCAATTATAGGCGTCCTTAGTTTTGCCTTCAGTGGCATTGTTACGCGAAGGGCAGTTATCAAGATGCTTGATGCAACGGTTGGTGCCCCAGGCAGAGCTAACGCCCACAGCGTTAGCTTCCCCGGATTCACTGGGCCCGGTGGTTACCGAGACCGGTTTCATTTCACTGTCTCTTGACGGCCTTGGTGTGGACACTAGTACTCCTGGAACAATACAGGTTGATAAGCCGGCAGGAGCAACCGTAAGAGCTGCCTATATGGCGGCAGTTGATGTTTCGGGCTCTGCGGGTGGCCCATTACCTGACGGGGCGATCACGCTTAACGCAACTCCAGTCGTTTGGAGTTTGCATGAAGCGGGGGGGGGTAATCATGCCTGGGCGGATGTGACGACAACCGTAAAACCGGTCGTCGATGCCGCTCCGGCAGGCATTGTCGATCTTACCGTCGTTGAGACAATGTCCCTGGATGGGTCAATTCTGGCGGTCATTTTCAACGACCCCAATCAGACCGTCGCCAACACGGTGATACTGCTCTTTGGTGCTCAGAGCACCGGGGGCGATACCTTCAGCGTCCTGCTTGCCAGTCCTATCGATTTAAGCGACCCCGAGTTTGGGATGGACTTCTCCCTCGGTATAGCCTACGGGTACCAGGGTAGTTCGCAGTACAGTATAGTCGATGTTAACAGCACACGCCTGACGACCTCTGCAGGTGGCCAGGATGATGGGTATAGTGGCAACGGGGGCCTGATAACGGTCGGTGGCATTGGTGACAGCACCGCAAATCCTCCGGACCCCTATCAAACGCCTACTGGCTCACCCCCGTACCGCTATGATGATGAGCTGTATGACCTCCTGCCCTTTGTTAACAACGGTGATACCAGCGTAGTGATTGATACCATCAACCCCTCAAATGACGATAGTATCTTCTTTGCCGCATTGTTTATGAAATCCGCCATTGGCTTCATTGGAGAAGGCATCGTCCTGGAGCCAGATACGGCCACCAATGACGTCGGCACCGACCATACCGTGACCGCAACCGTGCAGGACGATAGTGGGGATCCGGTGGTCGGGGCGGACGTGACTTTTACGGTTACGGCTGGCCCGCATGCCGGACTGACCGGTATTGTGAGCACAGGTACTGACGGCAAGGCATCATTCAGTTATACCGGAACAACCGCAGGCACGGATACCATCGTCGCCAGCTTTCTGGGCTCTTCAGAGGAGACCATTACCTCGAACGAGGTTACCAAAGAGTGGGTTGGCGCAGCGCCACCGCCAGAAGCCAATTTTAACGCCAATCCAACCATGGGTAGTGCGTCACTCACCGTCAAGTTCCGCGACACGTCAACAGGTGACATTACTGAATGGTTGTGGGACTTCGGCGATGGTGGGACGAGCACTTCACGGAATCCTTCCCACACCTATCATCAGGGGGGAACCTATGACGTTTGTCTCGAGGTCACCGGTCCCGGTGGAAGTGACTCCCACTGCGTGACTGCTCAGATCATAGTCGAAGACGTGGCCGCCGCCGCCGAGCTAGTGGTCCGTAACGTTAATGTTACGCCGGCTTATGCCCAGCCCAGGCAGGAGATAGCGGTTAATGCCAAGGTGGTCAATGAGGGCGGTACGTGGGGCTCCCAGACAGTAACCCTGATGATTAACGGGCAGTTTGAGCAATCGCGGAGCGTGGGCGTCTCCCCAGGCACTGCACAGCCGATAAGCTTCACTGTCTAC
>SDBU01004424.1_pt1 | contig 17223 bp, 18 predicted proteins | sample 2277071 | NCBI WGS metagenome assembly SDBU01 (sample SAMN10397929, study PRJNA504765) | marine sediment metagenome | isolation source: marine sediment core GS08_GC12, 126 cmbsf | place: Arctic Ocean: Gakkel Ridge, Loki's castle | collected 2008 | reverse complement strand
CCCCAGGTGAGCCTGGGCGAGGAGCGTTTTGGCAATGTGGTCGCATTACCTGTCTGGGCCCGGGTCATGCGTGAGATCCACCAGACTTTCGACCTGCCGGTGAGGAATTGGGAGCTGCCGGAGGATATTGTGCAATTGGATATCTGTCGCGTCACAAAGGATCGTCCCACCAAGTTCTGCCCCCGCGAAAAGGAGATATTTATCAGGGGCACCGAACCACCCGACAGGTGCCAGGTCCACACCGGATTCGACAACAAATCCTACGATCCCGGCACCGATATATTCCTGAACTGATATCGCCGCAGTAATATGCGGCCACCGATACCGGGCGGCATTAAGTTTAGCGCCGGGTTGGGTCCCCGCCTGCAGCCCGGCAGCCATGATCAAATCGGTTTTATACTGGTCCTATCAGAAGCGCTGGTTGCTGTTTGCCTTCCTGCTGGGGGCCTTGCTGTTCTTTCTGCCGTATCCCGGTGGACTCACCCTTAAGGGCTATCGCGCCTTGATCATCACCGTCATGGTGGTGATTCTGATCATCTCCGAGGCGGTGCCCCTGCCAGCCACCGGGCTGCTGATCGCTGTGCTACAGGTGGTCTTCGGCCTGGGAGCGCCTACCCAGGTGGCCCAGTCGTATGCCAGTGATGCGGTCTTCTTTATCATGGGCTCCTTGATGCTGGCGGTGGCCGTGGTGCGCCAGGGACTGGACGCCCGCCTGACCCTGGCTATCCTCCGGCTGACCGGGAACCGGGTCACTTCCATCATGTGGGGCTTCTTTGTGATCTCACTGCTGCTCACCTCTTTCATGGGTGAGCACACCATCGTGGCCATGCTGCTCCCGGTGGCCCTGACACTGGTTCGAAACACCGGCCTGGATGATCGCGAGGTGCGCGGGTTACTGCGGCTGCTCCTCTTCGCCCTGGCTTACGGCAGTTTGATCGGATCGTTCGGTACACCGTCAGGTGGGGCCCGTAATGCCATCATGATCGAGTACCTCGCGGATTCCGGTGTTACCCGGATGAGCTACCTGCGCTGGATCATTTTCGCCTATCCGGTGATGCTGATCCATATCCCTCTGGGGGGCTGGCTGCTGATGCGAACCTTCAAGCCGGAAATGGAATACTTAGACCGGGCGGTGCGCAAGCTGAAAGCACAGGTAGGCCGCGCGGGACCCCTCACGCCCCAACAGATCTTGGCCGTGGCCCTATTCGGCCTTATCCTCCTGGGATGGATTTTCCTGAGCGATTTCATCGGCATCGGCATAGTGGCCCTGGCCGGGGTGTTTCTCTACCTGGTCACCGGCCTGGTGCAGTGGACCGATATCAATCAGCGCACCAATTGGGGGGTGGTCATCCTGTATGCGGGCGCCATCTCGTTGGGGCTGCAACTCAAGAACACCGGTGCGGCTATGTGGGTGGCGCAACACACGGTACTGCTGGCCGGCGGTCTGATAGAGCAGTTCGCGGTGGTGCAATACGCCCTGGCGATTTCGTTGTCTACCCTGGTGGTGAACATCATGAGCCCCAGCGCCACCGTGGCGATGCTGGGACCGATGTTCATCAATTTCGGCGGGCATCCGGTAATGTTGGGGATGGCCACCGCCATCGCCTCGGCATTCGGTTATTTGACGGCCGTAGGCTCGCCGGCCGGTATGATTATCGCCTCCACCGGGCTAGTGAAGCCCCGGGATTTCCTCCGGGCCGGCTGGCGGTTCACACTCATGTCCATGGCCTGCCTGCTGTTGGCGCTTGTGGTTTACTGGCCCTGGCTGGTGGAGGGATGATGATGGGAGTAATTAGGGAGGTTGAACAGTGCGGTTCCTGGTAGCAGTCAGCAGCACCATCTATTCGGAGCGTACCCTGCAAATCGGCAGTGGCATAGCCAATGCGTTTTCCGCCGACCTGTCGGTAGTTTACGTGGGTGACCCGCCCAAAGCGCTCCTCGAGGGCGGTGTGAGCCTGGCCCGGGACGCCATGCTCAGCTGGGACATCAACCACCCCGGTGTGGATGTGCTCCGCTGGGCCTACCAGCGCCTGCAGGAATATAAGTTTATCGACCCGTCAGAGGAACAGATCGATCCCAACAACCTGGTAGCCGATGCCGGCCGGGTCAGGGTGGTGGTGCCTCACACCCAAGGGGAGAAAATCCGCCTGATCATGCGCGAGGGTGACCCTGTTGACCAGTTGAAGCAGGAAACCGAGTACCGTGATTACCAGTTGACCATCGTGGGGGGTGGCTCGCGAAAGCGCCTTACCCGGCAGCTGATCCAGTTCATCGACACCAGCCTGTTGTTTGTCAAGAACTTCGATCCCGAGGGGGAATATAAGCTACTGCTGTGTGTTGACAATTCCCAGGCCACCCGCCGGGCGGTCATCTTCTGCGGCACTGTGGCCCGGCACCTGAATACCCATGTCAAGCTGGTCACCGCCAGTAAAACCAAGCGGTTCGGTTCCGAATATCGCGCTGCCGCCGAGTGGGCCCGGCGCTACCTGCAGCGGCTGAAAATCCCCCACAGCCAGTATTTCATAACCGGGGATCCGGCCTCGGTATTCGTCGATGAAGCGGGCACCGACCATATCATCATCATGGGTAAGTCCAAGATGCACCCCTTGAAGGCCTGGCTGATGGGCACCAAGCCGGGCGATACGCTGCTAAAGGCCAACTGCCCGGTGATCCTGGTTAAGTAACGCCCGCTACGATCCGTGTAAAAGAAAAGCCCCTCTACCTGCTGTAATTTGGCGAGAGGAGTTTTGTTGCTTTTCCCATGACCCCTACCCGCCGCTCAGCCAGTGGGCGAAGGCTTCGAAGCTGTAGTCCCGGCCCAGGAAATCGCGCACCAGCTCGGCCGCCGGCTTGGAACCCCCCGGCTCCAGGACCGTCCGGCGGTAGCGCATGGCAACCTCGTGGTCCATGAGCCCGGCTGCCTTGAACTGGTTGAACATATCCTTGGCGATCACCAACGACCACATGTAGGTGTAGTAGGTGGCCGAGTAGTCATATAGGTGTTCGAAGATGCAGTGCGGGTTGGTCCCCTCAACGTAATCGAAGGGACTGTAGCGGTCCATCAGTTCGGCCAGCAGCTCGCTGGTGTTCAGGCCCTCCGGATCGCGGTTATAGAAGTTAAGGGATACGGCGGCATAGTACATCTCGTCCCGCGTATTTATGCCGTTGCCGAAATTGCGGGCGGCGTTCATCTTGGCCACCAGTTCCACCGGGATCGGCTCGCCGGCTTCGTTCACGGCAAAGGTCTGTAGGGCGGCCAGGTCCCAGGTCCATTCCTCCAGCAGCTGGGAAGGTACTTCCACGAAATCCCACTCGGTCTCGATACCCGACTGGGCCACCCAGCGCTGGTTATAGCCACCCAGGATATGGTGCAGCAGGTGGCCGAACTCATGGAAAAAGGTACCCACCTGGCCGTGGTCCATCAGTCCCGGCGTTCCGTCACCGCCGGGGAAGTTGCAGATCAGGGCCGCATCCGGCACCTGCCGGCCGGCGACACCGGGCATTATTTCGAAGGCGGCGGCATGCTTGTACTTGCCCTCTCGCGGATGCATATCCAGGTGGAAACGGCCCAGCAGCTCGTCGCCGCCGTAGACCTCGTAACTCTCGACGCCGGGATGCCAGACCTGGGCCTTCACCGGACGGTAAGTCAGCCCGAACATGCTCCCGGTGAGGGCGAACAGGCCCTCGCGCACTTTTTCATAGGGGAAGTACTGCCGGGCCTCCTGGGAGTCGAAGCTGTACTGCTCGCGCTGCACCAGCTTCGCCAGATAGCCCTTCTGCCAATCCCCGACCAGGATGGAGGCCGGATCGATCAGTTTCAAGTGTGCCAGCAGGGCGGCGTAGTCGCTCTCGGCCACCGGGGTAGCTACTTCGGTCACCCGGTCGATGAACTCCCCGGCGGCCTGGGCGCTGCCGATCATCTTGTCGGCGGTGATGTAGTCTGCCCAGGTTTCAAAGCCCAGCAGGTTGGCCAGTTCGTGCCGCTTGGCAATCATCCGGTCCAGTACCTCGACGTTCCGGGGATAACCCCGATTATAGTCTGCCATATAGAGCTCGAGTCGCCGGGTGTCCGAATCGGCGTAGGTGAAAAAGGGAATGAAATCGGGATAATCGGTGGTGATGGTGATCTTGCCGTTGTCACCAGGCTGGTGGGCGGCGATGAAATCTGACGGCAGCCCGGCCAACTCGTCCACCGAGTCCAGCTTGATGGACCGCACGTCCTCGCGGATATTCCGGCCGAATTGTTGCCCGATGAGCACCAGCTCCTCCTGCAACTCCTTAATGCGGGCCATGGCCACTGAATCACGATCGACCCCGGCGCGCTGGAAATCCCGCAGGGTGGTCTGGTGATAATAGCGGGTGGCCTCGTCTTCCCCGGCTACGTCCATCGCCGCCACAGCCTCATAGAGCGGCCGGGACAAACTGATTTCGGTGCCCAGGTTGGAGAAGGCCTGATCTGCCTTTTCGGCCGCGGCGCGATATTCCGGATCAGGGTGGACGTTGTTCATCAATTGAGCCCAGGCCTGGCCCTGGTAGAGCACGAACTCCAGGTCATTGAGAGGTTCCAGCACCGTATCTACCGTTCGAGGGCCTGCCAGCACTTGCAGCGAGTCAAACAGCTCCCGCGCCTGGGCCAGGCCGGCCCGCCATTCCTGATTGTAGGCGGCAACCTCGTCAACGACCGGTTTCTTTAACCAGGCCCCGGGGCCGGCGCAGGTCAGCAGTGCCAGTGAAAGACCAGCAATCAGGAATCGACGCAACATGTGTACCTCCTTAGTCAGTATTAATTGGTGGGTCAGGCACAACTATTGCGCTTAACCCGGTGGACGGAAAGCGGATCAATTTAATTATGGAGACTGTCATTTGAGTAGGAAGCTTCTCCGGGAGTGGGTGGAAACCACCGATTATTAATGCCCACTAGTGATTTAGCCGTCTTGGCGTCCCTTCGGCATTCCTCGAGGCAAGATAGAAATGTCGGCTTGTGGAATAATAACGCTTGACGCTATTATCGTGCAGCGTTATTATTGCCTTGGTCCCAAGGGGGCATCTTTAAAATGATAAGCAGCTTTCGGGATAAGGGGACTGAAGATGTTTTTTTCCGGCGGTTCGTCCGAAGGCTTCCAATCGGGATTCAGCGTAGCGCACAACGCAAGCTGGCCATACTTGATGCTGCCGAGGTTCTCGAAGATCTCCGGATACCCCCCGGTAATCGTCTGGAAAAACTGGTAGGAGACCGCGCAGGACAATACAGTATTCGAATCAATGATCAATGGCGTATTTGCTTCCGTTGGAGCCGGGGGGATGCCTTCGACGTGGAAATCGCGGATTATCACTAGGAGATGGCAATGACTAATGAAAGACTTCCGCCGGTTTGTCCCGGTGAGATATTGCTTGAAGAGTACCTGAAGCCGATGCAGATCAGCCAATACCGGCTAGCAAAGGACATCAGTGTTTCGCCCCGCCGCATCAATGAAATCGTCCACGGCAAACGGTCTATTACGGCTGATACAGCTCTGCGGCTCTCGCGATATTTCGGTACCTCCGAGCGCTTCTGGCTTAACCTGCAAATCAGATATGATCTGGAGATCGAGAAGGAACGACTTGAAGGCTGTCTTGAGAAAGAAGTATCGGTGCTCAATGAAGCAGGGTGAGCCACAAGAAAAAGGGCCAACACCCTCCTCAAGGCACACGTCCCGGTGATTCTGGTGAAGTGAGTGGCTGGGTCCCATTAAGTTGGGGTAGGTAATCGATCAATTTCGGGCTAATTTATTCGCAGAATAACACCAGGGAGGTACACCATGAAAAATAGGATTGCTAATATATCCATTCATCAGACCAGCAAGGTGCTCGCAGTGACCTATTTGTTTTTAGGCGCCGTTTTCGCAGTGATCACGTTCCTGGTCGTGCTAGCCGTAGGCGGAGAGGCTGCCAATGCTCTAGGTGCGGGGATTGCATACCTGATTATGTTCCCTGTCTTAGGATACCTCTTAATCGCCCTCTTTGCCTATTTCTATAATAAGGCGGCGGGCCGGGTTGGCGGGATCGAGTTTGTCCTGGAGGAGTTTGAAGAGGAGTAGTGATCTTCTTCAACGGGCTTCGGCGTTCTCGTGCCGATTCGTTCGCCCGCTGGTGTTATTCGCGGCTAGAACAACTTTCTTAAGGTAAAGCCGCTCTCCCGGGCATAGCGGCAGAGTTCTTCCCGGAAATCCGGGTGGGCGATGGCGATCAATTGTTCGGCCCGTTCGCCAACGGCCTTGCCCTGCAAGCTGGCTACACCGTACTCCGTCACCACGTAGTGCACGTCCCCTTCGCCGGTGACCACCCCGGCGCCAGCCGCCAGATGTGGCACTATGCGGGAGACGGTCTGCTCATCTGCCAGGGCCGTGGATGGGAGCGCAATGATCGGCTTTCCACCCGGTGAACGGGCCGCGCCCCGGATAAAGTCCACCTGACCGCCGATCCCGCTATAAAACTTCTTTCCCAGGCTGTCGGAACAGACCTGTCCCTTCAGATCGATGGAAAGCGCCGAATTGATTGCCACTACCCGGTCATTGCGGGCGATGGTGAAGGGGTCGTTGGTATATTCGGTGGGGCGCATCTCCAGGACCGGGTTGCGATCGGCCCAGCGGTACAAGGCACTGCTGCCGATGATGAAACTGGTTACCACCTTGCCGGGATTGAGGTTTTTCAATTCATTGGTAACGGCCCCTACCTCCACCAGCTCCATGATCCCGTCGGAGATCATCTCGCTGTGGACTCCCAGGTCACTGTGGCCGCGCAAACAATTCAGGGTGGCATTCGGGATGCTGCCGATACCTACCTGCAGGGTGGCGCCATCCTCGATCAGGGCGCTGACATTGGCGCCGATCTTCTGCTGAACCTCGGTAGGTTGCTTGGGCTCATAAGTATAAAGTGGATAATCCACCTCCACCAGGTGGTCAATCTCATTCACGTGGACATAGGAATATCCCTGGGTACGGGGCTGGTTGGGATTGACTTCGGCTATGACGACCCGGCTGGCCTTGTAAGCTGCCCGCACCACGTCCACCGAGACCCCCAGGCTGCAGTAGCCCCGGTTGTCAGGGGGAGAGACCTGAATCAGAGCCACGTCCGGAGGCAAAGCGGCCAGGCTGGCGGGGATTTCCGAAAGGAACGCAGGGATAAAGTAAGCCCTTCCGGCATTCACCGCCTCCCGGGTGTTGGGACCGATAAACCAGGCGTAGTGAATGAACGAGGATTCCAGACCGGGGGCAGTATAGGGGGCGGTATCCTCGGTGCTGCCCATTGCCAGCAGGTGATGCAATTGGACCTGTTCCAGCTCCGCTTTGCGGGCCGTCAGCGCTTGCACCAGCTCCCGGGCACCGCCGCCCCGGAGCCCACAAACACCTTGTCGCCCGATTGGACTGCTGCCACTGCCTGCCCGGCAGTAGTCCACCTGCTGTTTTTACCGTGTTTCATTACCCGCCCCCAGTCGGATTTACTCTGGAACCTCTAAACAGGACAATTCAGTCCTCTTAAGTTACAACTGGATTGGGGGATAAGGAATAGGGGAAGCCGCCGATCCTTCACGCGGTGCTGTGAACGAATTTAACATCTCAGTAAAACGGATTTGGTTGTACAACTTCACATGGAGGAGAAATCAAGCTGGCAGTATCGGGGGGAAGGAGGAGCCTCTTATGCATAGAATTCTATACAGTATTGGAGGTAATACTCGATATATTCAGGCTCTTAACGGGAGACGAGACAGATGTATAAAGAGTGTCCTATTTGTCTGAATCCAGCCATCTACGAGAAGCAGGAGCTAACCGTCGTTGAATGTCTAAGGTGTGGGCCTTACAAAATAGTTCGTTCTGCACTTACAATAATATCAAGAAAAGAAATCAGCGATGATGATAGAATGAATTTTTCCAGTTGGATCAGGAGTAAGCCGAATGTAGAGCTGAGCTCTGATCAGATCCGGAATCTACCCGTATTTATTCAGCCGACGGTGGGAGAACGAGGTCTTTTGCTACTCAAGCACCTAGCAGCCAGCGGTGATAGATTGGGCCAAGAATTTAGACTGGAAGCCGGAGCTGCAGTTTTTGGAGTAAACGAAGGAATCTACAACACAAGCACGTTTAACAAAATATTACTAGGCGAACAAGTCAATATCAGTGAATGTCTCCAATGGTTTTCGCTTACTTGGTCGAGAACCAGGAGGGAATTCACTTTTATAGTATCGCGATATCTCGATAAAGAACAAAGATGGATTATAAAAAGCCCACGTGGCTATTCTATTACTCCTCGAGGATGGGCGCACCTAGATAGCCTCAAGTATACGAATCCTGAGAGTAGCATAGCATTCGTTGCGATGTCTTTCAATCAGAACCTTGACAGACTTTTTGATGCTGGCATATATCCTGGAGCCTTGGATGCAGGCTATGAAGCAAAACGAGTGGATCGGGAAAAATTTAACGAATTGATCGATGACAAGATCATTTCAATGATTCGACAATCCAGATTCATCATAGCAGATTACACCGAACAGAGGGGTGGCATCTATTTTGAGAGTGGCTATGCTATGGGCTATGGTCTTCCAGTGATCTATCTCTGTAATGATGAAGTCGATCCCAAAGAGCTTCACTTCGATATCAACCACTACCCAATTATTACGTGGAGTTGGGACGATTTAGCTGCCCTCAAGGGCAAAATTACAGATCGCATTCTAGCAACAGTAAAGATGGGACCGTATTCACAAGAGGCCTAAACCAAATGAGGAATTACCAATGATCCAAGACTCACTAGCCCTGTTAAATCAGCAGGTACCTTTAGCATCCATCCAGGTATTTGATAGGATAAGGCTTTGGGCAGAGATCCGCCGCAGCGATATCAACGGCTTTTTTCGCTTGCAATTACCTTCTACGATAGTTAGGTTGCCTGAAATGCCCTAGCAGAACAAATCAGTCCTTTTTAAATTGGAACTCGATTACTGCTGGTGGCCCTGATTAAACTCCCTTTTTAGATTTCAATTTCCTCGCAAAGTACCCGATAAGGATAATACCGGGATTGCTGTTTATTGACTGTACCATCGCTGGGGGTGCACCATGAGTTTTATAGACAAGATTGAGATCAGTAGAGTTCCCCGAATTATCAAAATTAAGGGTACTACCTCCCTATCTATCGGCGCTATTACTTGGGTTTTTGTCGAATGGCTAGAATACGCAACGAATGTTTATAGCAATCCAAATATCTCCCTTGCTATAAAGATACAAACGGGTCATATATCGAACTGGGGAATAGTTGTTTATTTGGTTGCTCTTTTTTCACTTGTTATCATATCTGCTCGCAAGTAGATTAGGCAAGACACCACATATGGTGTAATCCCGAGCGGACTATACTATCCGTAGCGGTGAGACGCCGCTGTACCCACGCCACTTTCTGCCCCAAACGCGAACAGCAACAGTACCGCAAGGTTTAATCACTACACCATGCTCCTATCCTGCCTGCCGACCGACAACCGTAAACCCAGGCCAAGCGCCCCCCTGCGACCTTCACGGTCTCGCATAGCCGGCGATCAATCCTCGGGATGGATGATCACTTCGGTGGTGATGGCGGCCACCTTGTTGAGCATGTTGCTCACGGAACAGTATTTCTCATCGGAAAGTTTCACCGCCCGCTCCAACTTCTCCTGGGGAAGGTCAGAGCCCCAAAAATGGTACTGGGCGTGAATCCTGTTATAGACCCGTGGCTCGCTATCAGCCCGCTCACCCTTCAGGTGGATGCGGAAATCGCTCACCTTTATGCGCATTTTCCGCAGCATCAGCTCGATGTCGATTCCGCTGCACCCCCCCATGGCCATCAACACCAGTTCCATGGGCCGGGCGGCGCCGTCCTGGCCATGGTTTTCCGGTTTGGCGTCCATCACCACCCAATGGTTTGAGGGCCCTTTGGCTACAAAAGTGCTGCCTTCGACGCGGCGTACTTCAACTTCAGTCATCGGTTCTCCACGATAAATTTGTGAGCGAATAGGTGTTCAGCGCTATCAAGAATCGGTGATGCTGGTCGGCGGAATGTTACCAGCGGGCGGTGTCAGAGAAAGCACCTTATACAGGCGCTCCTCCACCGCCCCGGGCAGCTGCTCGGGGTCGGGGTGTGTCTTGCGGTAGATGTAAACCGTCTGCCTGATGCTGTCGAACTGTGCCCGGCAGTTGGGACAGTCATTCAGGTGGCGCTGGACCTCCTCGTAAAGTTCCGCGCCCAGGTCCTGGCCCAGTTCTTCGCAGATAGTCCTTTTTAACTCTGGGCTGTGACCGCTCATGCCTGGGCTCCGCCGGTGGGATGTAAGTGGGCCAAGCGGTTGCGCAGCTGGATGCGGGCCCGCATCAAGCGGACCTTCACGTTGGCGGGGGTGATCTCCAGCAAGTCGGCCGTTTCTTTGGTGCTCAGACCTTCCACATCGCGCAGAATAAACACCACCCGCAACGGTTCCGGCACCCGGGCGATGGCTCGGTCCATGGTCTCTCTAAGAAATTCATTATCTTCCAGGTCGTGAAAATAATTGGAACTGGCCGCTGAAAGCCCGGCCGACAGCTCTTCAAAATCCTCTGGCGCGATGTCTACGTCGGGAATGCTTCGCAAGCGGCGCAGTTTGCCCAGGGCGATATTGGTGGCAATTCGGTGGATCCAGGTATAAATGGCGCTACGTCCCTCGAAAGTGTCCAATCTCTGCATCACTTTCAGGAAAGTCTCCTGAAGGACGTCCTCCGCATCCTGCCGGTTTTGAGTCAGGCGCAGGGCCAGGCCGTAAATCCGGCCGGAATACTCCCGCACTAAATCGCTTATGTCCGGAACTGCCGAATTGCTCACTCAGCGCTGATTCCCTGTCTAAATAGGCGGGCATCATGACCGGTACCCGGCTGAAGCTACGACTGGGCGGGTACAATTGAAAGATGGTAATCCAACCGCTCGGTAATCGTCTGCTTGGGGACGGCGCCTACGATCTGGTCCACAAGCAGGCCGTCCTTGAAGAACAGCAGAGTGGGAATACCACTCACACCAAACTCCCCGGGTTTACGGTTTTCATCGGCGTTGAGCTTGGCCACCTTGGCCCGGCCGTCGTATTCCTTAGCCAACTCTTCAATGATGGGACCGATCATGCGGCAGGGACCGCACCAGGGCGCCCAGATGTCTACCAAAGCCACCCCCTTGTGCTGACTGATCTCCTCGTTCCAACTGTCGTCTGTTAAGTGAATCGGCATCCTGTTTCTCCTGATTTAAGATTGCTGTTTATTCATGTCTTCCTGCTTATTAGACGGATATTTGGACCGTTGGTTACATTCCCGGCCCCTGTCAGGCCCCGTCTTGTTCCCCCGCCCGGCGGGGCTTAACTTCATTTTGCGGCTTGCCGAGGGACGGAACCCCCTTGCTTTGATTTCACCCGATTACAGGAGTCTCCATGCGTAAGCTATTCTGGTTGGTGGCGGCAGTGATCATTGTCCTGTTGTTGATCCTGTACAGTTTCCCGCGCCTGATGCTCCCGGTCCCCGAGCCGGTGCGTTCCGGGGAGTTGACTCTGCCGGGTCTAAAGGCGCCGGTCAAGGTCTATTTCGACCGGTACGCAGTGCCCCATCTCTACGCTGGTGACGAGCACGACCTGTTCTACGCCGTTGGTTACCTGATGGCGTCGGAGCGCCTTTTCCAGATGGATATGACCAACCGGGCAGCACAGGGCCGGCTGGCGGAAATGAGTGCCGGCCTGCTGGCCAGCGATCGCTACCTGCGCACCTGGGGATTCCACCACATCGGTAAGCAGCTGGCCGCCCGTCTTGACCCGGAACTACGCGCTTTGCTGGAGGCCTCGTGCGCCGGTATCAACTACTACATCGAGAGTCATCGAGATGCCTTACCGGTGGAGTTTCGGTTGGCGGGCCATCAACCACTGGAGTGGAACCCGTCGGTGGTAATGGCCTACGTGCGGCTCATGGGCCACGAACTGAACCAATCCTGGTATCCCGAGTTGATCTTCGGGCGGGTTCTGCGAACCTTAGGGGAGGAATATGCCCGCGATCTGTACCCGGCCTATCCGGATGATAAACCGTTCGTGGTGCCTCCCGGGAGCGCCCCCGTCTCACACCTGCTGGAACCGTTGGCTGAGGCCCTGAGCGCGGTGACGGAAGCTTTGGGAGGCACGGGCGGCTTGGGCGGCAGCAACAACTGGGTGCTGGCCGGTGACCGTACCGTTACCGGCCGTCCCCTGCTGGCCAACGACCCGCACTTGAAGTTTACCCAGCCCCCCAAATGGTACGAAATGCACCTGGTGGGTGGGCGCTTCAACGTCCGGGGACAATTTCTACCCGGAATTCCTATGGCGGTGCTGGGGCATAACGATCAGATCGCCTGGGGCGCCACCAACGTCATGACCGATGACATCGATTTCTATGAGGAAGAGGTGAACCCGGACGACGAGACCACCTACCGCTACCGGGACGAGTGGGTGCCGTTCGACGTGCGGCAGGAGATCATCCCGGTCTCCGGCGGCCCCCCAGATACCTTGCTCGTGCGCCAGAGCGTGCACGGGGTGATTATCAGCGACCTGCACCCCTTGGCCCGGCAGGAGGAGCGGCCCATCGCCATGCGTTGGACCGGTCAGGAACTGACCACTGAGGCTCGGGCCTGGCTGCAGCTGAATCTGGCCCGCAACTGGGAGGATTTCAGCGCGGCGGCGGCCCTGTTTGCCGTGCCGGGGCAGAATGTGGTCTACGCCGACCGCGAGGGCAACATCGGCTGGCGGCCGTTCGTGAAGCTGCCGCTACGCCGGGAAGGCAGCGGTCTGTTGGTGATGCCCGGCGCTAGCGGTGAATGGGATTGGCAGGGCTTCGTGCCCTTCGATGAGATGCCTTTCCTGTTCAATCCGCCGGCCGGGTATATCGCCACGGCCAACAACCGGACCATTGGACCGGAGTTTCCCTATTATATCAGTGCTTATTGGGCCCCGCCTGCCAGGATTGAGCGGATCACCGAGCTGCTGGCGGAACGGGAACGGCACTCGCTGGAATCGACTATGGCGATCCAGACCGATGTCCTTTCCGCCCATGCCCGGGAACTGATTCCCTTCCTCCTGGCGGCTTACAGCCATGCTCCCGAAGGTGAATCACCTTCCGGCCACACTGCGGAAGCGTTGGAGCGCTTGGCGGCCTGGGACTTTGTGATGGATACCGAATCGGTGCCGGCCACGATTTTCAATGCCTGGTTCGTGCATTTGGTCGGCGCTATTTACCGTGATGAAATGGACCGGATCGGTGAGCAGGTTTACGATTACTACACCAGGATGGCGGGCTTACTGCCCATGCGAAACATCCCCCGCCTGTTGCGGCAGGGGACTTCACCCTGGTTCGACAATCTTGACACGCCCCAGGTGGAAAACAGTGACGATTGCATTCGCCGGGCGCTGGCAGCTGCCCTGGCTGAGCTGGAACGGTCGCCGGGGGGACGGATGTCCCGCTGGCAATGGGGCTGGGCGCATACCCTGACCCATCCCCACGACCTGGCAAAGGGGGGCACCCTGGGGCGGGTCCTCAATGCCTGGTTGGGCCTGGATGTGGGGCCTTTCCCGGCTCCCGGGGCTAATGCGACCGTAAATCCCGGCCATTTCAAACTATCGGACCCCTTCCATGTGACCGGCGGCCCCAGCGTGCGACGGGTCATCGATACCGGGGAGTGGGATAACTCCCTGATAGTGCTGCCCACCGGCCAGAGCGGGCACCCCTTCAGTCCCCATTACAGCGACCAAGCCCAGGCGTTCATCGACGGGCAATACCGCCGGGTGGACTTCACCCGGGAGGCGGTGTTGGCCGGGGCGCTGGATAGCCTGGTGCTCAAGCCGTAGCCGTTATGCCGGGAGCGGGCCTTTTCCTGTGGGTGGTTATCGCTGTACTGGCGGTGTTCGTCACCTGGGCGGTTCGACGCGACCGGTTCTGGCAAGCGCGGGAGTTACCTTTTTATCGATCCGGTGAGTTGTTTTGCCTGGCCCATCGCGGCATACCCAGCAAGGCGCCGGAGAACACCCTACCGGCCTTCCGGGCGGCGGTAGAGGCCGGGGTGGACGGCATCGAACTGGATGTGCAGGAAACGGCGGACGGAGTGGTTATAGTGCGCCATGACTTTGACTTGGAACGCACAACCGACGGCGCGGGTTACGTGTGGGAACATACCTGGGATGAAATATCCCACCTGAACGCCGCTCACCGCCGGCCGGAGGGTTACCCGCCTACTGCCGTGCCCCGCCTGGAGGAGGCGCTGGCCCTGATACCGGGCGATATGCTGATAAACATCGAGATCAAATCCCGGCACTGGCGCCCCACCGGGATCGAAACCAAGGTAGTTGAGCTGGTACGCAAGCATAATCTGGTCGAGCGGGCCATGATCTCCAGTTTCAACCCCTTAGTGCTCTTAAAGGTGCGCCGTCTGGAGCCCCGACTGGCCCTGGGCCTCAACTGGTGGGACGTGGATGTCCCCTGGCTGCTGCGCCGGCCGCGCCTGTTGGGCCTGGTGCGGCCCGATTGTCTGCACCCCAGCCTGGCGGTGGTCACGCCCCAGGTGGTGGCCCGGGCTCACCGCCGGGGAGTGCGGGTGAATGTCTGGACAGTGAATAATCGGCCCATGATCGAGTACCTGCGCTCCATCGGTGTGGACGGCATCATTACCGATTTCCCCGAACTGGTGGCCGAGGTGAATCGGGCGACCGACTTAAAAGCCTTAAAATTGGCCGATTGATGAATCGACCTATGATCAAACCTGTTGCGCTGCTCTACGGTATTTTGGGCATGTTACTGCTGGCCGGTTGCGCTGCGCGCCGGGAACCTGCACCGGAGATCACCAGACCCGCTTTGGCCGCCTTGTCCCCTCAGGCGTTGCTCGCTCACGCCCAGTACCTGGCGGCTGATTCCCTGGCAGGCCGCCGGGCCGGTACCGCGGGAGAAATGCGGGCCGCTGAATACATCCGGGATACATTTCGCTACTACGGACTGGAACCTGCGCCCGGCGGGTATTTCCAGCCCTTCAGTTTTCCTGATTATGTGACGCTGGGTGATGGTAACGCTCTCAGTTTTACCACCCCGGACCACCATTCTCCGGTAGCGCTGGACCCCAACCGCGATTTTCGGCCCCTGGGGATTTCCACCTCCGAAGAGGTGAGCGGTCCCCTGGTTTTTGTGGGCTACGGTATCCATTCGATCGATCCGGCCTATAACGATTTTGCCGGGGTCAACGTGAGTGGAAAGCTGGTCCTGATGCTCACCGAAACCCCGGCCGGGTCCAGCGCCGTCAGTCCATTTGGTGAACACCGCGATCTGCCCGTAAAGGCCCTGGCCGCCCGGATGCGGGGGGCTGTGGCGGTGCTGGTGGTGACCGGACCGGCGGACAACCCGCAGGACCAGCTGCCTTCCCTGCGGCCCAAACCCACCGGCCTGGACGTCGGGTTGCCGATGGTGTACTTAACGCGCCGGGCGGCGGACACCTTGCTGGCGGCCGAGCATCTCACTATCGCCCAGTTGCAGCAGGAGATCAACCGCAGCCGACTGCCGTTGAGCCATGTAATGACCGGGGTAACGGTGAACCTCACCACCGGTCTGCACCAGGAGCAGGCCACCTCGCGAAACGTGCTGGCCGTGTTGCCGGGTGCGGGGCAGCTGCGGCGGCAATGGGTGCTGCTGGGGGCCCATTACGATCACCTGGGACTGGGGGGACCGGGTTCCGGCTCGGCTGTACCGGAGAGATCAGCCGTGCATAACGGCGCCGACGATAACGCCTCGGGTGTGGCCGTCATGTTGGAGGTGGCTCGCTATCTGGCGGAGCATCCCCCGGGCGATGGCGACCGGCGGTCCATTATGTTCCAGGCCTTCGGGGCGCGGGAGCCCGGCCGGTACGGCTCGGTCCATGCCGCGGCCAACCTCCCGGTGCCCATGGACGCAGTGGTTGCCATGCTCAACCTGGACATGGTGGGCCGCCTGGACACTGCCGGCCTGCAACTGGCCGGCGGCCACAGCTCGCCCCTGTGGCAAGAGCTTTTGCTGGCCCTGAATCACGCCGGTCTGCGCCTGCAATTTCGCGCCTCCGGTGTCGGGGATCACCAGTCGTACCTGCGGCTGAAGAAGCCGGTGCTGTCCTTATCCACCGGCCACCACGAGCAGTATCACCATCCCGACGACGATATCCAGCGGCTCAACCTGAAGGGGATGCAGCTGGTGGGGCAGTTGGTGGCTCGCCTGGTGCAACGCCTGGCGGTCATACCGAAGCCGCCACCCTTCAGTGGGGCACCGCCGACGGTTTTACCTGAATAATTGGGGCGACTCGAGGAGTCGTTCCTCAAGGTTTGGCACAAAGTCACAGAGTTGCTGAACGATTTTCGTAAAGAAAACACGACTACCGGTACGGGTGCAGGAATGCTGATCCGGAGGTGGTGGCACGACAGCTGCACCTGGTGTTTTAGGGGTTTGCGAGCTGAACAGACACGGGGAGCGTTGGCCGGAAGGGAATCGGACCCTGATGGCAGTCAGCTAGGACTGATCAGGACCCTTTTCGCGGACCGCCAGCCAGTTCTCCAGGGCCACGAAGATCTGCTGCTCAGTGGAGCAACCTTCCTCCAGGGCGATGCGGTAGAGGCGCTGAAAAAGTTCCATGGGCATGCGCAGGGCGAAATTGAAGGTTCGGCCGTTGGATTGATTTCCAGTGGGCGAAAGGTGCTCATTCATAGGATGAATTTGGAAGTGGTCGTTTTATAAATCAAGGTAATTTTTCAGTGATCAGCGTGCCACGGGACATAGACTGCAAGTAAATAATCTCAATGGGAGATTGGTTATGGATATTGAGGTCTATTTATTATATTTGAGATCCCGCCAGCGGAAGTCTCATCTACCCTGGGTGAGCCGGTGTTTTATAATGACGACCGGCGCTATTTTCGAGGTACGAATAGGGCTTGCTTTTAAGTCCGGAATCGAATATATTATAGCACCGGGAGAGTAATAGGACGCAACTCCTATAATGGGTTGTGCTATAGCGCACAGGTTTTACAGGATCAACGCCCGCCGTTGAACCTGTAAGCGGAAGCTAAAGGGCTGGTGTTTTCATTTTTCACTATCGGCCGTGAAGGCAAGAACTTGAGCGTATGTCGGACACGATCAACATAAACGATTTTCTCACCCGGGGCAATTCCGCGTTCGGTCAGGCCCAAGCCGCCGCCAACCGGCC
>SDBU01004423.1_pt1 | contig 17224 bp, 15 predicted proteins | sample 2277071 | NCBI WGS metagenome assembly SDBU01 (sample SAMN10397929, study PRJNA504765) | marine sediment metagenome | isolation source: marine sediment core GS08_GC12, 126 cmbsf | place: Arctic Ocean: Gakkel Ridge, Loki's castle | collected 2008 | reverse complement strand
CAATAAGGAAAAAAAGGCTTCATGATTATGATGCCAGAACGTTAAACTGGCTGGTTTTGACCCGACCCGCAGTGGCTGGTTTTAATCCGGCCGGTGGCACTCTAGACCTCTCACGGTCTGCCGCTTGCCTGTCTCCCTGAAATCGGTAACACCCCAATTACGTCGCAGGCCAAAAAAAGAGAAAAAGACTTGTGACTTCCTCAGGGGAGACTAGTTACTGTTGGCCACTCGTTCGATGCCGCTATTGCATGAGTTACAGCCGAAGTTGGCAGATAATGAGCCATGATATCTATTGTCGGAATTTCTTCCGTGGAACCAAAGGGAATCGAATCGGCCCGAGTAGATTTCTGATAACAGCCCTATCTAGGTAACTTTATAACCCTGGTTGGGGAAGGAAATGCATACAGTTTGTCGCAGATACGGTGTTTCTCAATCCTTATCGCAATTCATGATTAGAATCCCTTAAACGTACCATCCCCACACCCGAAATGCTCCAATATAAAATCGACGGTCGACTTAATTCGAAACGGTTCTAGAACTAGCCCAACACCATTCTCCGTCGAAGCAAACCGGAGCACCTCCATCGCTGCTCTCGTGGCATGGATATCAGGTGGGTGGGGCTCCGAGCACTCAATCATGTAACCGCCATTCACCTTCGCCCTTAGTACGTAATCTAGAGTTGCGGAAATATCTATGTTGAAATCCGTTCCTCTTGCGTTCTTGCCCTTGAAATAGTGTTTTCTGTCGACGAACGCCAGATGAGTATATGCGAGTGATGATACTCCACCAGGGTATGCTGCAAACCCGCCGTCTTCGTTCCGACATTGGCGCCAAAACTCTTTGATCTCCTGTGTTTTTTCATTTCCAAGCGTTCTCTCTAGCCCTTCTTTTCCTGCGATGACCCGAAGTGCAAAATGGGTAGCACAGGAATATGGCTTTTTTTCGTCCACGAGATTCGCAAATCCGAGAGTGCCTCCTGGTGCATTTCGCTGGAATTTTCGAACCACAAACAAAGGGACGTCTGCGGGCCTTTCGCGCCCTAAACTCTCTAGAAGAAGAAGGGCTATATCACAGTCGGCAACAGTTGGCTCATCCCAATAGTATCGGTTCTGGCAGAAGCCGCCCTGCTCAGCTCGACAGTCATCCACAAATGCGCCTATTGCATCTGCCTTGTCTCTTCCTATGAATCTTATCAGTTCTGCTTGACCAAGCAGCTCAGACGTCTTTCTCTCACTGGCAAAGTGACTTAGCAAACGGATTGCTATGTACGTCCCGTAAAGGCTGGCATGACGAGCAGACACATTGTACTTGAATCCACCGAGTGACTCATCGAAGTGTGACAGAACGAAATCCTGCAATGGCTTTTGTTTGTCTCGTAAGAGGTCTGTGCAAAAACTTGTATTCAAGATCTTATCGATAGCCCTGAGGGCCTCGTAGCCGAAGTGTGTCGTGTCCAGGCAGGGTTCGTACCAACGTGAAGATCGTTGCAGAAACCAGAATTCACCCTTGCCCAGCAAGCGACACACTCCCAGACGGTTCTGACGAGCAAATATCTCACGACTCGCAGATCTCAATACAGGTTGCGCAGTCAAGCGCTTGGTCCGAGAAGCTCTCATCCAAAAGAACAATGCAGTCACCACAGCTACCGCATAGACTGTAAATACGACCGTGAGCATTTACTCGGCCCGCCTAGTCAATAGGTATCGGAATTCGCGATGTTCTGCACTGGCATCATCGAGTTTTCCGGACACTGCGATAAGCAAGTTATCAAATTCGTCATTTGTCTCTCGGTTTGAGTCGAGAACTCTTTGGGCTTCGTCTTCAATAAGTTGAGCAGTTTTGTATGCACTTGTGAAGTAGAAGCTAAGTGAGACCGTCAGTGCGAGCAGAAAGGAGGCAAACGCGGGCGGTTCACCGAGCGGTTGCCAGAAAAATATATATACAATAAGACCCAACGCAAACGCATAAGATAAAGCGGACGCAACGATTATTCCTATATGCCTCATGAACTCCTCCCTTTATGATCCGACCTCAAAATCTCAAGAAATGGTGTGCGGCGGTGCATTGCTGAATCCTATGCATGTCCTCTTCCGACCTTAATTGGCAGACCTTCACTGTCGATAGCTCTTGGAACCGCGTCTTCCGGGTTCCTGCCAATCGGCTGCCCACCTTTGATGGGTTGATGATGTTGGTCTTCGAAACATCTTTAGCAGCGACAAACTCCTGCACTCTGTCCTGACCTTTACCCTCGGCCAAATAACTCCCGAAGAATCTCTCGGTTTCAGGCCGTTACACCGAGGCCGACGTTGAGAGCATCCGGCAAAGACTGAAGGCTCCATCATGGTCACCAAGATAGTTGATCAAATGCTACTGTCAAGCACTTTTACGAGCTCTGATCACCGCGGCGATGGTCTGGGGGCTGTAGACGCGAAATCGACGCGCGGAAAAAGAAGTCAGCCACCCAAAGACTGCACCAAGCCCGAGCGGGCCAAGCTGATGAATGTCCAATGTTTCTCCCTTCTGTTTCAATCAGAAAGACCGGCACCCGTGCTGTCTGAATCCTCTGCGGCGGCACAACCTTCCTGTCTCCATTGGTCTTTGGTCGAATACCCCCGGCAGGACGTCTTCAGAACTTTCCAGCCGGTTGTTGACTATCTGAAACAAGCAATCTGAACTGAATGCGATAGCCTCATTCCAATAAGGCGAAATAGCGAAAGGCACATCCAGACAGATCGATATCAGGGCACCTATCCCCCCAGAAACGCCTTGCGAACGTCTTTATTCTCAGATAGGCTGTCGGCCGTGCCCTCCAGGCCGATGCGACCGATCTCGAAGACATAGGCTCGGTGCGCCACCTCCATTGCCATTCGAGCATTTTGCTCAACAAGAAGAATACTGGTGCCAGCTTTATTGATTTCGACAAGCTTGTCAAAAATCAAGTCAACAAAGTTTGGCGAGAGTCCTAGCGATGGTTCATCAGCCAGCAGCAGCTTTGGTTTGAGCATCAACGCCCGGCCAAGGGCAAGCATCTGTTGTTCGCCGCTGGAGAGCGTTCCTGCTTTTTGTCGTGCTCGTTCCTTCAACCGTGGGAAAAGATCGAACACAGTCTGGATATCATCTTGAATAGACTTTTTGTCAGACCTGGTGTACGCACCCATCTCAAGGTTTTCAAAGACGGTCATAGTCGGAAAGACACGCCTTCCTTCCGGCATCAAGGCAATACCCTTTTCGACCAACTGATCAGTCCTGAGCCCGCCTATAGACCTTTCTTCAAACAGCATACTGCCGTTCTTGATTTGTCCCCCTGTGCTATCCAGTAATCCACTGACTGCCTTGAGCGAGGTGGATTTGCCCGCTCCATTGGGACCTATCATCGCCACGATCTCGCCACCGTTGACGTGAAAGGATACGTCCTCAATAGCCTTCACTGCTCCGTAATAAACGGTCAGATTGCTGACTTCAAGCAGCACCAGATTTCCTCCTACCCAGGTAGGCTGCTATGACCGCCTCATCGTTTTGTATCTCCGCCGGTGTTCCTTCGGCAATTCTCTTTCCGTAGTTGAGCACAACGATTCGTTCGGAAATGTCCATGACCACTCTCATATCGTGCTCAATGAACAAGATCGTCTTGCCGGCATCTCTAAGTCTGAGGATCATACGTTTCATTTCCTGAACCATTTCAGGGAACAGCCCGGCCGTTGGCTCATCCAGCAGCAGCAGCTCAGGGTCTAGTGCCAAGGCTCTGGCGATTTCAACCAGCCGTCGCTGGCCATGCGAAAGCTCCTGTCCCAAGGCGTCTCTTTTCCCCACCAGGCCAACCATTTTCAAATACTCAAGAGCCTTATCCCTGTTTTCATTGTCTTCTCGAACCATCTTTCGGGTGCGAAGCAGAGCCGCCCAGAGTCTTTCCCCTGTTGGGTACTTCAGCGCCAGCATGACATTTTCCAGCACCGACATCTGAGGGCATAAGCGGATGTTCTGGAATGTCCTACCTACTCCCATCGCTGCAATCTTGTGTGGCGCCAAGCGGGTGATCTGTTTGGAGTTAAAATACACCTTGCCCTGGTCTGGCTTCAAGAATCCCGTGATGACGTTAAACACGGTGGTTTTTCCGGCACCATTGGGGCCAATCAAGGCGGTAACCCGGCCCTTGCTAAGTTCAAAGGAAAGAGTATCAATCGCTTTGATGCCATCGAACTCCTTAGACAGATTTCTTATCTCAAAAAAGGCCATTTGCGTTTACCTGAATCTATACTTTCCTAAAATCCCTTGAGGCCTTTTGAGCATCAGGAGTATCAACAACAACCCATAAATCATCTGCCTCAGCGGCGCCGCAATGGAGCTCGGCAGGCCGAGAAAGCGCAACAGTTCCGGCAATATCACCAGTATCGCGGCGCCGACAAACGACCCCCGTATACTCCCCATCCCGCCAAACACCACCATTAACAGGATCGTTATTGACTCCATGATCGTGAAGCTCGAGGGATCTATGAAGGTGATATAATGGGCGTACAGACTGCCGGCGATGCCCGCGAAAAAGGCGCCGATCATGAAAACCAACACCTTGTGCTTGTTAATGTCCTTTCCCATGGCCGCTGTCGCGATCTCATCCTCTCGTATTCCCCGCAGGATTCTTCCAAACGGTGAGTCTACCACTCGTCTGATAGCGAAAGTCGTCAAGAGCACAAGCACCGCTACCAAAATGAGGTACGACCAGATCGCTGACAACTGAAAACCGAATACCGAAAAGGTGGGAATGCCAGGCAAACCCAACGGTCCGCGGGTAACGGCAACCCAGTTTTTGGCGATGGAGTAAACTATCACTGCAAATCCGAAAGTTGCCAATGCCAGGTAGTCGCCCTTAAGCCGCAGCGACGGGAAGGCTATTATCGCTCCAACGAGCGAAGCGGCAACTGCTCCGATCAGCAGTCCCAGCCACGGGGACAGACCATAATTTAGTGCCAGCAGAGCCGAGACGTAAGCACCAACGCACGAGAAGGCGGCATGACCCAGGGCAGCCAACCCGGTGTAACCGACGATCAAATTCAGACTCAGGGACAGAATGATGTAGATGCCCGTTATGACCAGAATGTGCAGAAGGTACTCCATCACAGACGCTCCTTCTCGGTCGGTACTCCAAAAATGCCGCCCGGTCGCAGCAGCAGGAAGATTATGAGAATGGCAAAAGCGATGCTGTCTTTCCAGCCCGCCTGAATCTTCCAGATGCCGAGGTTCTCGGCGATGCCCAAAAAGAATCCGCCTAACACCGCCCCGGGGATGCTGCCGATGCCGCCGATGATCGCGGCGATGATTCCTTTGAGGATGGCGTTGAAGCCCATGGTCGGCTCAATATTGGTTTCCAGCGATATCAGGATACCGGCTGCCCCTGCCAGCACCGAGCCGATGGCAAAAGAGGCGAATATGATCTTTTCCGGATAGATGCCGACCACGCTGGCAGCAATCGGGTCGTCGGCCACCGCCCGCATCGCTTTGCCTAACTTGGCCCGCTGGATGAACAGCCATAAGAGAGCCAGCAGCACCACACTGACAACGAGGATGAGAATCTGAGTATCGGTGATCACCGCCCCCAGAACGTGGTGGCCTTCTTTAACGGGGCCGGTGCGGATGGTCAGTATCTGCGCGCCGTAGAGGAGCTGGATAAGATTCTGGATGAAAATGAACACCCCAAAGGAGGCTAAAAGGAAGACGAGATTGGCGGCTTTTTGCTTGCGCAGGGGACGATAGACCAGGCGGTCAACCGCTACCCCGACCACCCCGGCCAGCACTGAGGCAAAAAAAAACTGACGATCGGATTGACACCGAACTGGATAGTCAACGTGTACGCCAGATACGCCCCCACCGTATACACCACCCCATGGGCAAAATTAAAGAACCTCACGGTCTTATAAATAACCGCAAACCCCAACGCTATGAGGGCGTAGATGCTACCGGCGATGAGGCCGTTTACGGTGAATTGACTTAGCAACGACTAATTCCTTCACAACCATTGTATTGTAAATCCCCCCTAGTATCCTCTCCTGAGACGTTTTGCCCTGTTATAATCACGAATACGTTCGGTAACTCTGATGCATCTATCCGTAGAACGACACATCGGTAATGTCGCAGACATGCAGACCTCGAGCAACCTCATCAATAGCCTGTTTGCTTGAAATGCAGGGCATCCTTGCTGATAATGACTTGAGTGCTGCAGAAATCCGATCTCTGGTAGCCACGTTGACATTGATCTTGTTATCTCTCAAGAACTGATTGAGAGAGCGACTTGCGCAATCCAGATTAGCTTCGGATTGAAGCAGCAGTCTGATAAACTGTTCGAGAATATCAAGCATTGTTACTTACCCTTTCTTCAACTGCATCTGGCAGGATAGCACAAGCTACATCAAGCACCTTGTTCAAATGGTTGCTCTGCACCTCAGCCTGGGCTTTCCAACTTGCCAATTCACCTTTGTAATCATCATTATCGTCATGCTCACGAAGTCCGATATACTGCGCTATTGATTCGACTAGGTCCAAAGCTGAGAATCGGACCTTGTAAAGAAAGTCATCTGCAATCTGTTTGCCAAGGATTTGTTTTCGCTTGAGTTCCCGGCATCTCATATAAGTTGCTACATGCCAAGGCAGTACTCCCATAATCGCTTGAAACAACTTAGCGACACGTTGGTCCTCAAATTCATATGATTCTGCAAATTGCGTGCCAAACAGTCGACCTTCTGAGCGTAACGCAGAATACATTCGCATTCCTGGTCGAACCTCTACCCGACGGATTAGGGCTGGAAGATCAAAGACTCCATACTGCCTAAGAAATTTCAATTCACTGAGAATCTCTTCAAGTGTTACGTATGGGTCGAACAATATAAAGCCTGCAACAATATTTAAATTGAGTTCACTCAAAACTTCTAAAGCGTGTATGTTGTCACCAGCTTGGTTCCGTTTACCCAACCGACTTAGCCGGGAGTCCAGGCCCGACTCTAAACCGACAAATACACTCCGCAGTCCCGCTTGCATAAGATACCTCATTAATTCTCTTTCAATGTCGTCGGCACGGCACTCTATAGAGAATTCCACTTTCATACCCCGTCTGAGAATTTCGTCGGCGATTCCACGGGCTCGTTCTTTCCCTCGCCTTCCAACACCCATGTAGTTGTCGTCAACAAAGGTAAAGGAATTGCAGTCGTATTGGGCTGCTAACGATTCCATTTCATCAACGATATTGCTAGGACTACGTCCACGCCACCGCGAGCCATTCGGCTTGCTGTAAAATGACGTTACTGTACAGAATGAGCAGTCACACCAACAGCCCCTGCTTCCGGAAATTGTGATCGTCCGGTTTACCTGCATGGCACGGGTCATATGGTCTCGTACAGGAAAGGGTAGAGTATCGAGATCCGGAATCAGAGGTCGGGGCGAATTGCACTGAATCGCGGTGCTGGTTCTGAAGGCTATTCCGGGGATATGGCGCCAATCCAATCCATTATGGTGAGACCCCAGCAATTCCAGGAAGCTTTCCTCACCCTCAAACCTTATGATAGAATCAATATCACCACAGCTTCCTAAAATCTCATTATACCTGAAAGTAGGGAAATGTCCGCCAAGGCAGATGTGACCTCTGAAACCACTCTGTCGCAGCAGTGCCACTATCTTCCGGACGTTGTCAAAAGCGACTTGGAGAACGGAAATGCCCACAACCGCAGGCTGTTTAAGTAACAACCTCTCAACAACCGATTCGCAACTCAGTTCCTCTAAGACACCGTCGATGATGTCGACTGTGTAGCCGGCATGGCGAGCATACGCGGCAAGATATCCGAGCCCCAGGCTCTCTGAATAATCATACCACGTCCGAATAATATCCTCCGGTGGACGAATCAGCACTGCATGAACGTATGAAGCTCTCATTCAATCCTGTTCTATATCCACAATTCGTCCGTCTGAATCAAGTTCGATCACCTTCGGTTTGAAATTGACAGCTGCAGCCTCGGCTATAGTGGCAAACGCTACAAAGCCGACTATATCGCCGACCTTGCCCAGAAGTGCAGCGCCACCGTTGAGCCCGATTTCGCGTTTCCCGCGTTGACCGGGTAACACGTAAGTTTCAAACCGATTACCGTTCGTTCGATTAACAACGAGTACCTTCTCATACTTGTGAACGCCGAGCCTTTCGAGGATCTCTTCATCTACGGTCAGACTACCAACATAGTCCGGACTTGAGAATGTCACTGGAGCTCGATTCAGCTTTGCTCGGCACACTACAATAAACACTGTACTTTCAATTGTCATTAGTATTACTCATTGCTCAAAAGTAAGAGCATTCCTATTCGTATACCTCTTTCAGCTTCCCGGCCACCGTTGATTTGTAAACTCTCATTCGGTTAAACTGCCTGAGCCTATCTATAGCGACTGCAAATGTAACCTCAATTTCAAATCGCTCAAAATGAGGATATCTAATCTCTTTGATTTTATGCACCTGACCTGGCCGCAAAGTGTGTGGCATTCTCTGTACCGCTTTACTCATTTCACTTGTAAAGTCTTCCGACTCGCTGCGCACCTCAATGTTTATGTCCCTCGCCATAAGATTACCATCGTTCTCGAGTCTAATAGTGAAGAAGTTTGTCCCCTCCGAAAAGACTTGAACATCGATACTGGGGTACTTGTCCAACAGGCTGTAAAACCTCCCCGAATAATAGACATAAAGAGTCGACGCAAGAAACCCGAGTGTAGCGAGTGCTGCAAACACTTCCCCCACATTCGCTGTTTTTAGATCACCAATCAGAGAATTGACGACCACATCGACATTACCGCTTATAGCGCACGTGATTTTCAGGACAATTACTCCAAGGGCTATAACAGCCAGAAAGAGCATACCTAGCGCCAGCCCTAGGAAAACAGAGGACCAAACTCTGAATGTTTTCACTGTCGAGTCAAGTGGCTGTGTTGACTGTAAAGATCGCAGGTTCATTATGTCCTTACCATTGAGCAGAGTGCTCAGCGGAGTGCCTCAGAATGCAGAATAGCGTCATCAAGTATCTCAGAGACGACACATTAGTTTGTTCTTGGACCTTACCTGCTTTGACCATTGCCCGGCGTTTCTTTTCGTCAACGAGTAACGCTTTCGTTAGATGATAGGGCAGCCCATCTGGCGATGTGACGTCTGAAGTTTCATCATTGTGCCCAGTTTTGACTACAGTTGCTAAACCCTTAGACAATTTCGTCAAGTAATCGCTGCATATCTCATTAAGCGTCTCTTTGGTCACAGTTCCGTCACGCTCTTTGGCTACAATTCCTTCACGTATTGGCTTGAGGTAAACGTACAAGTCGCTTTCTAAGAATTGTTTCTGCTCCGTACGATTCATGTTGTAGTAATGGATACATAGAATTGACTTCGCGGCTGCGACCGTTGCATTTTCATCTTTCAAATTTGGCCTCATGGAATCGGCCAGAATTCTTGCGATGTGAGCGTCGGAGATCTTCTCAGCTTTCGTCTCAATCAAGATCACCGGGCATCCGCGAGAGCCCCCGCAGAATGAGCACGTATCGTGTAACATACTCTGACGCTTAGACGCTATGAAGCAGGCCTTCTCAAGCTTAGCAATGAGAGCGTAAAACGTACTTTTCTCATCTTTGAGAATTAGATCAATCGTTTCCGCGGCGATTTTACGGAGATCCATTTTCCTGCGAAACATCGAATACTCATGCACGACGATGAGGTTGGAAAACTTCTTCCATATGCTAATGAGGTTCGCTCTAATGATGGACGCCGGCTCGGAGAAGAACATTATCAACAAGTCCAAGCGCTTGTTTACCTCGTTGATTGGTACTATCAAGACGGAGTTGACATCCAACTGTAGAGACTTTTTATGTCCTGTAAGTGTAACAAACTCATTTGGATTGTTCACGGGCAAAACTGCAGGCCGCCTCGGTTCAGCCTTTATTTGCTTTAGGAGTTGGGAGTCCAACGAAATTGTCCGTGCAACATCGGTCTGTCCCCGCTCGATGAAACCTCCTTTAACGACAGGTGATGTGCTGCTTGTCCATATAGCGGTCCCCATCGTGTCATGCTCCATATAAAACCATATCAGTTGTGGCCTTAGTACCGAATCTGCACTGTTCACATCAATATCACGGAGAGACAGGGCAAGTTGCGGGTTACAGACGTAATGGATGTATTCAGTTAGTAGATCTGTGAGGTTATCTGTCGGATTTTCGGTCCGATTAATCTGTTCGATATAATCTCTAGTCACACAGATTCTGTAGTACTGGTCTCTGATATCCTGGACGGCCTGTGACGTCTTCCTCGCAATCGCAATCGAGTCAATGAAACTCGAATGAAGGTCCGGTTTCTCTTGTTTATCTCCCTCGAACAGGAAGATTACCCCTCTCGCTTGACCTGATTCAATCAGTGGGGCTATAAACAGACCTTTCTGAGTACCGGATTTGTTTATATATTGCTCTAAGTCCTGCATTATCCAGTAATACTCGTAGTAGGCAGATGAAATGTCGGGACTGCGTTTTTGATGCATTCGACGGAAATCCCGATAAATGCTCATGGGAATCACGGATGCGAATTTGCTGGCGGCACATTCACCTGCGATACCGAGACCGTACGCCTGTGGTATGCACTCTATGAGTTGCTTAATAAGCAGGGTGGGATTGTTGACGGGTTGCCCGTCCACAAAGTTCTCAGCGGCTTGCGTGTCTACCTTAATCTTATACAACTCGCTATAACGTCTGCAGAAGTGGTCTTTGAATCCCGGCGCTACAAGTAGTTTTCCTATATGTGCTCTGATATCCTGCAATGCTTTTTGCCTCGCTTTTTCCTCTTGTTCTTTTTCGGGGCTGGCCTGTTTCTCATTCATCACTTTGGCAGATTGATTCTCTGCTGTTCCAGAGACCTGATGATCTGTTCGATGCTGTTCTCCTGGGTCAATTATGCTCTTGAGTTGCGCTACCTGGCTTGGCAACAATCGGTAGAACAGAGCTCTATCTTCAGGATGATAGACCATCAACTGGTAGCCAGAATACAATTTCAATCCGCCAACTCGGTCCTCGAATTCATTCACCATCTCCGACAGACCGATATCGAGTCGTCTGCCGTCGGCGAACGGATGGATTTCAGAGTCCCGAGTTGAAAAATCCCTTGGAGGTTCATTGAGGGGGGAGTAGCTCAGCAGATTGTTGAACAATGGTACTGCAGCATCGTTCAAAAAGTAATGTTCGACAGCGTCGTCCATATCCGGACGTATCTCCTTGAAATGCTCATAAGTTGACTGATCCCATTTGCACCGGATCATCTCTGCCACGATTAGCACATTGGGCAAGCACGCATCCCTGAACAATATGGGTAGCAGCCAGACCTCGAAGCCGACAATACGCTGGGGACAGAATCCATCTTTCTTACTGCACCGCTGACTCCCGAAATCCTCTTTTCCTATACATCCTATGCAGTTCCTGTTCGACAAGAGATCTTTGAACAACCATGCGAACACTGAATTCTCATCGACATCACCTTTACCAGGCTCGATCTTTATGTCGAACTTGGTAGGCTGAAGATCATCAACTGCAACTCCACCTGAGCCGTTCGTGTCTATCGCTCCAAACTTAAGAACCCGCGCATGTGTGCCATCACCAGCTGTTATACGTGACCAGGCACCGTCATACGAGTGCTTTTCATTGCCAGCAGAAAACTGGCCCGCCCCAAGGTTCTTCCATACGTCCAATTCCCACGCTTTGTCAAGAAACGTGGCTAGGTCGTCTCCAGTTAAGTTTGAGTCAACTAACTTGAATCCAGCACTCTTTATCCGTGCGGGAATTGTTGCAGTAGCCTGCCCTGAGTAATGCTCTTCACTTTTGACATGTGGTTCTGCGTGGCTTTTATTCGTATGAACAGGCTCACCGCGTTTTTCTCTTGGCTCTTCACGCTTTTCTAGCCAGTCCACGACGTACATATTGGCGATTACATTTGGATCGTTCGTCTCTTTGATCCAAATATGCAAAAGCCCCTGGAGGTATAGCTTCGAAGACAACCCGTTGTAGTATGGGCTAGAGATGTGAACCCCGGCATGAGTGCTTGGAATTACGCTGTATGGTTCGGCATTGTCCATAAACATTTCTGTATAGTGTCTTTTTACTCGCTTATGCTAATGTATTGTCCATCTTGGATCTGGTACTTATAGAAAGTCTTGGAGGCAACGTCACCATTACGATCGAAACTGATTTCACCGCTTGCTCCTTTATAGCCCTGTATACTGTACAGCGCATCTCGGATTTTGCTGCTTTCTAGCGAGTTCGCTCGCTCAATGGCGAGCACCAGCACGTTTAGTCCGTCGTAGGATTCGGCAGCCACAATGTTCGCTTCGCTATTGTACCGTAGCTTGTATTCGGTTGCGAACGACTTGAATTCGGGGCCGGACACGTCCGCAACGTCGGTAAAGCGAATCCCGTTAGCCGCATCACCGGCAATCTGCAACACCTGTTCATCGTGGAAGGGATCAGTACCTATGATAGGAATGTTCACTCCCATTTCCTTAATCTGCTTTGCGACACGACCTGCCTCCTTTGGATAGACCGCGACAAAAATGAAGTCTGGCTTTACCTGGGCAATTTTCGTCAGTTGTGACCGAAAGTCCGTTGCATTCTGCTCACTGCCTTCTGCGCCAATTACGCTTCCGCCAAGTGCTGCGTAACTACGCCCAAACTCTTGACGCAACCCATCGCCGTAATCATTGGTGACATAAAGAACAGCGGCGGTCTTGTATCCGAGTTGATTATAGGTCCACTCCGCCACTATCTTGCCCTGCAGGGCATCTGATGGTGCTATACGAAAGATATAATCGCCGGCGTCCGTTATCCGGTGATTCGAGGAGATTGGAGAAAGGAGCACTATCTTATTCTGTTCGGCGATAGGCGCTACCGCCAAAGTCACGCCACTGGCCACAGGTCCCAATAACGCTGCTACCTTATCAACGTCAATCAACTTTCGAGCAACGGTAACCCCCATTCTGGAATCAGCCTGGGAGTCCTCATAGACAACTCTGATTCTCTTGCCCAGTACTCCCCCCTTTAAGTTGAGATTATCCACTGCAATATCAATTGAATTCTTGAACCATTCTCCGTAGGATGCCAGTTCACCGGTTAGCGGCCCTATGGCACCAATCTTTATCTCCTGTGCCTCCTTCTTCCCACAGGCGAGTGGGAGGGCAAGGATAGCGGCCAGGAGGATAGCCACGAGGGGTAAAACTATTGCCGTTGTTCGTCCAAACCTGTCTTTTGGGCGAGTCTTTGACATCATTTTCTTCTACCTCACTGTTATATGTGAACTTCCTGTCGTTCCATTATAAACCCGTTGCCGGTGGGAGTCAAGCCCCCACCCTACGCGGATTATCACAGGCGATTGGTGGCAGGTCTCTGCGAGACATTCCCTACAGATTCGTGTACACCCTTCGACTCCGCTGAGCGCCAGGCCTCTGTCAATCCTTCCCCAGATCATTTCCACACGGCAAAGATAAGGTTTGAGGAAAATGAAATGCAAGTCCAAAAATCGCAAGAAACTACGTTCTCCAGACCCCTGCCTGGAGCAGCAAATTTCGGGTTTCTGCCCGTCATAGGCGTCCGCCGCCCGCCTGCGGCGGGCAGGAACCCGCGACCTACAGGACTGATAGAGCAAAAGCCGTGGGCGATCTCGTCAGCCCCATGCTCTGGCTTCTGAACACACCGTGCAATCAGGCTGCCCTACTTCCTTTGGATGCATTGCAGGCCGGGCAGGCCACCTGGCCGTTGGCGACGACTGTCTTGCCACCTTGTGACCAGGGCACAATGTGGTCTGCCTCCCAGGCATCCCACTCGCACTTCTCCCCACTACACTTGATTTGCACTCCGCATAACCCATTATCCCGCCGATATATTGCGAGCCGTTGTTCGTTCGTGAACATTCGCTGGCCATCCTTCCTTTCGAAATCTTGATGCGTTTCAAAGAGTACCCGCATCAGGAAATCGTGCCGCCATTTGATGGAATCGACACTATCGGTACTGTGACTGATCTTGTTATGGTAAACTATCATCTCTGAATTGGCATCGTCTTCTGACAGATGAGCCTGCTGTCGCCGAAAAGTCTCGAAATGCAAGAACCACTGGGCAATAACTTCATGGCGACTGTCTACAACATATCTCTCCAACAGAGCTGACACCATTGCATACAGCGAGATCGCGTTAAACCGCTCGAGTTCGGGCGTCTTGCCTGGGAAGGATTTGTGCAGGTAATCTAACACCCGCCTGATTTTCCTTGCTTTTGCACAGTTTGCATCAAAGTTCTTTTCCTGCTCGTACATTCGATTCAGATCCGTATTTTTCACGTTGCAGGGACCACCTCCAAGCTCCATGAGGGTCATCTGTGCAGCGATATGGTCGTACGTGTACCTGCTGTTGGAAAAGGCGCACGACTCAAAGAACGGGTGAGATGCAAACTGCTTTACGAAATCCCGCATATTGCCCGACATGGCATTACGCCTTTCTTGTGCCTTGAGTGTGGTCCCATTCTGGAGGCGTAAGAACATATCGCGGACTTCTTCTTCATCCGTTTCTGTCAGCACCACTACATCCAGTGGATAAATGTCGAACTGCTTTCGCAGTTCGTCCGGCAAGTCAACGTACCCCAACCCGGCCACACTGTTGCCATCAATAGGTTCCGTGTTTTTCGGCAAACGATATTCTCCTGCCTGAAACCCCCAGATAGCGCGTAAACGCTGCTGGCCGTCCACTACGGCATAGGTGTCCGGTTTGCTGCTGGTTTTCGTCCAGTAGAGTTTCGGGATGTCATATCCCCGCAGAATAGTGTCGATCAAGAGTTGCTTCTGGGAACGACTCCAGACAGCGGGTCTTTGGAAATCCGGATTGGTGTCAATCCTGTCTTTTATGCCGCATACGGTAGCAAGCGGCCACGGTCTCTTATTGGAATCCACAAGTACACCTCCCATGGATGAATAAATTATAACTTTGAAGTACGATCACAATTTGACCTGCCCTTGTTCGCATAGGTTGGTCCGTGGAGCTGCCGAATGGCAGGATGCTCAGGCTTTCCCAAACAGCGTGCAACGATGAATGGGTGTTCCAGCTCGATGTATGCATAGTACGCTGGGTAATCGTCCGACATGACGAAAAAGCGCCCTTGTTGATATACCCAGATCACAGGGTAGTCTTTTTCCTTTATCTTATTCTTGCAGGTTTCAATGAAAGGTAAAAATGGTGGCCACTCCTCTGGATAATACGTCAAGCTGAGAGGCTTAACATAAACAATCGGGATTTTGCAGACGTATGCTGGCAGACTGCCCTCCTTGAACCTGATATACTTCTCGACGAAGAGCTGATCAATTGGTGGGGCGAAACATTCATCAACCGTGATTTCGTCTAATCGAACGTGTTCTACTTTGTCTTTGCTGTGTTTCATAACCCGAAGACCTCTACTTTAAGCCCTTTTTCGTTTCAAACGCTCCTGGCCAGCCGCCGTGCTGGTCTATAACCTCGTCGATCTCGGCCATGATGCGGATGGTTTCGCTGAGGGCGACGACGATCTTCTGATAGTGGTCGATGTCCTCATCGGTCAGCAGGCGACCGGGGCGGGGGGTCTTGCCGCCCTTGGCTTGGCGGTCCTTGAGCCACTTTTCGCAGACCTGGTAGCCGCCGATGTGGAAGTTCCACACCTGCTCCGGCACGCCGCGGAAACCGCGCGTTTTCGCCTTGTCTATCCACACCGTCTCATCGGAGTAGGAGGTCTTTTCAATTTGGAAGTCGCCAGTGCCGACGAGGGTTGTGACGTGGGTATCGAGTTTGGGGGATTCCATGAGGTGGAGAGCGACAAGCTCGCCACCGAGGCGGGCGAGTTCGCGAAAGAGTTCAAGACTCCCGGTCAGCGGCAGATGCGGGAAATCACCCATTAGTTCTTGGCCGAAGCGTTCCCGGTAAGCCGGGGAATACAGTATTGAATAGATGTAGAAAAACACCTCTTCTGGAGTTAGCTCAGTTTCAGAGCCACCAGCGGCATGTTCGCAGATTGTCAATCCCAGCATTGACGATAGTCTTGAGGTGAATACGGGCGAGAATGCACTATGTGCACGTGATTTCTCTTCCCCTAAAGCCAATAGCCCAGGTTCGGGATAAATATAGAGCGGAAAGAGCTGTGTTGTGCGATCGTGTGAGCCGGTCTTCTCCTCGATTGGTGAACGTGATACGAACGCGTGATTGAAAGGAAGGCGGGTAACCTGACGCGTAGCTACGAGGCCTTGATTTGAACGCAACATGTGCTGCATGGTTGAATGCCGTGCTCGGCCGAGAGCGCGTGTGTCATAGTATATGAATCTATGGTCGAATGGCTTGTATAGGAGAGGCTGGAGCGCGTCCTCCTCAAACTGAACTTCGTCCAGTTTGGATACACGCCACCCAGCGGAATCCTTCAAATTGTATTTATTGCAAATTGATTCGCGATTTGTCACCACATTATCCAAGACATCGCGCATGCGATCATTTAAAAGTTTCTTGGATATATCCGTAAAGAGCTCGTCGTTCTTTGTTTGGATACCAGTATTACTGTTAACGAATATTTCCGGAATAGGAGTCCATTCACTATACGAAGTTGCATTGCTTGTTGGAGGTCTGAAGAAGAAATGTGGTGCCGAGGGTTTAAATGTGTTGAACTGCGTCGATGATATAGAATGCTTCAGGAGGTGCTCATATTTGGATTTACTGGTGCCGAAAACGTCTGATTTCTGCAACTGACACCTTTTTCTTGCATTCGGTTTCGTAGCACCAATCAGCACACAAACCCCTTGCTGGATTTCGAATACATTTTGGTCAAGGGTGCCATCTTGTGCTGCTTCACCTTTCCTGCTGTCTCCGTGCAGATCGACGATTTGCAAAGGATCACTGTGTTCTAGTAGAAAGCTACGAATTCCCCTGTGGGTCGGCGCGCTGAGAAACGCGTTGTTAATAATGATTCCGAGAACTCCTATGGTGGCTCGCTGAATATTCAAAAAACCGAAACGCAAGAACTTCCATTCTTCGCGAGTTAGGTCTGATTTTTTTTCGTGCAGCCCCTTTTTGAATGCATCGACCAACGCCAAGCTCCAAGGGTGCATACTCATAGATTTGGAATATGGCGGATTCCCAATCACCACCGTGAACCGCTGATCCCGTTTGATCGCATTGACCGCCTCCGCCTCGTGCG
>SDBU01004422.1_pt1 | contig 17224 bp, 16 predicted proteins | sample 2277071 | NCBI WGS metagenome assembly SDBU01 (sample SAMN10397929, study PRJNA504765) | marine sediment metagenome | isolation source: marine sediment core GS08_GC12, 126 cmbsf | place: Arctic Ocean: Gakkel Ridge, Loki's castle | collected 2008 | reverse complement strand
TTGTCGGTGTTGTCTTTTTCTTTTCGCATAAGAAAAGCCTACACCGATGGGCGGTATAGCGCGAGTCGCTAGCCGCCCGACTTTTTGTCAAAACTCAAGGATGCAAGCAGGATGAATAAAAAGAAACTAATGCCGACAAGAATATTAATTCCAACAGCCATGTGGGGTTCTCTTTGCTTCAAATGTCACCTATCCAAATGTATTACGCTCTAACGATAAGTCTGTATTTAGGAATTACTTCAGTTACCGCTCCGCAAATTTCCTGATTGCATCTTCAATAAGTTTGGATGAAAGCCTTCGGTTCTCCCTCCCATGCTCTGATTTGCTGTGATCAATTAGCCCAACATTCTCTGGTGATAATTCAGCGCCAGCACTAATCCTTTTTCCCGAGCTGCTATTTGTTTGTACGCAAAACCTGATCATTTTATCGAGCGATCCCGGTTATGGGGTCCACCCCTGTGTCAATATAGCCATCGATCAAATCTTGCAACACCTCTCGCACCCATGCTTCTCGCCCCGGCGTCAATCGCTCAGGATTAATATCCTCGATGATTACCGGTATGGCCAATGTCCCGCCGCCCTCTCCTATCCAAACACGATCCCAGATTTCTGCGATCGCGAGTTCAGGAGCAGCCCGTACCGTCGCAATCCATTTCTCCCCGAGATTCTCCCCGGGTGACTCGCTGCCAATATAGCTCAACCCTGAACCTTCGAGCATTTCCGCCGAGGCTGCTGCGCTCAACTCAGGCGATAAGAAAATTGTATCCACATCCAAGTCAGATAGTGCATTAATTGCTTCCTGAACTGCTGAAATCTCAGATGAAGATGCCTCAACACCAAGCGGATATGAATGAAAAGGCGGATAAGCCTGTCTGCACAATCCACAATAGAACATCGCCCCATTTTGAAACGCCAAATTACTAGCGCTCTCTTCGGCGGAGTTCAGCACTGAGATAACGCCTACCCGCCAATCAGGTGTGACTACAGCCGAGATAACACCGGCGATGAATCCAACTTGATCTACTACAAAACCGTCCGGGCCGATCCTCGTTAGATTTCCGACTTCGCTTAAGCCATGGATCCCAATAGCCACAAACTGTACCGCTGGATATCGCGCAACCATGTCGCTTAACCCTGGATCAGGCGGAAAGACAAACACCACCGTAGCGTTTAGCTCGAGGTCGCTGTCAGAGAGTTCGGTCAGGACGATGAATTCATTTCCCGCAGCCGCCGAAAGCGTTGTAATGGTATTTTCAACTCTGCCTGCCACTCTCTCCGTTGTTCCGCCCCCGCGAACAAGATAGACCAGATCAGGGGCAGGGGTCGGCGACGCGGATGGCATGATTGCGCGATCGAGAGTGGGTGTTGCTGATGCCTGGCCATTGTCGCCTGACCCGCTGCAAGCGACAAGCAGGATGAGAATTCCAAGCAATGTAAAATTCATCGAGTGAGAGTTAGCGAAGCGCATCAATTGGTTTCCTTATCCATGCCCACTATTCTACTATTTGTATACAACCCTTGACCATATTGCCTAAACGTGGAATATTGCTATTCGGTCCTATCTATAGGTCAAAGGTCCGTTGTACTTTCATCGGATCGGGGCTCGCAACTATCGTTATTTCCGCTCACCAATTATTAAGAAATCCGAGATAATATTGGTTATATGAAATCCTGCTCACGATCTTCTAAACGCATCAACCGGCGAGATGCCCTTAAAGTGTCGAGTCTGGGACTGGGTGGTATTGTATCCCACCGATTCCTGCGAAAATTCACGGTGCCGGATTTTCCAAGCGCAGAACGTCTTGGTCGAGTTACATCACCTATGGTAGCGCTTCACATTCGGCCCGATTCGACCAGTCAAACACTCGGTGCCCTTTATGAGGATGCCGTTATTCCCTGGTTACGCGAGGTAGTCGGGCATCATCCATACCGCTTTAATCAACGCTGGGTGGAAACCCCGGATGGTTACCTATGGTCTGGAACAGTTCAGCCCGTTCAAAATGAGCCGAATCAACCCGTAGAAACGCTGCCCGTTACGGACCTCGGCGAAGGGATGTGGGTTAAGGTGACGGTCCCATGGGTGGATCTCATTTTGGACAACCCCCCTGCCCGTTCTCCTTGGTTGAAAGAAAGCCTTACACCACGTCTCTCTTACAGCCAAATATTGTGGGTAGACCAAATTCGCGCTGACGGTTCCGGCAACACTCCCCTTTACCGCATCAGTGAGCGTTACGGATACGGTGATATCTTCTGGGCTGATGCCCATGCATTTCAGCCGCTTAATGAAGATGATCTCACTCCAATCCACCCTGAGGCAGAAGACAAACGGATCGTAATAAACCTGACCTATCAGACACTATCTTGTTTTGAAGGTAATCGTGAGGTCTATTTCTGCCGAATCTCTTCCGGCGCTAAATATAACGCTTCCGGTGACCCCGTCGATAAGTGGTCCACGCCGATCGGAGGCTTTCAGATCTGGCGCAAGGTGATCTCGCTCCACATGAGCGGTGGAACGACATTCGGCGGTTACGATCTGCCAGGAATCGGTTGGGTAACCCTGTTTGTGGGCAATGGCGTAGCAATCCATTCGACCTTCTGGCATAACAATTTCGGTGTTCCCATGTCACATGGTTGTGTGAACGCACGACCTCAGGATGCTCAATGGATCTTCCGCTGGACTACACCCGTAATCGATTATGATCCCGGCGATGTCACCGTGCCCATGCCGGGGGGGACCCGCATTCTGGTTGTTGAATCATGAAGCACACTTCTTTATAAATCTCGACCATTCGGAGTGATGTTTCACGTTTAAGGCTGAACAATGCCCAAAAAACGCGCTACCGCGATCGCTTCACCAAACATCGCCTTTATTAAATATTGGGGCGACCATGACCCTGCTCTCCGTCTTCCAGCGAATGCCTCGCTCTCCATGACGCTTGCGAGTCTCCAAACGGAAACGACTGTAATTTTCGATGACCGCCTGGAGACGGATCAGATCGAAATCGACGGTAGCCCAGATGCAGAAAAAGCTGCAAACCGCGTTACCCTGCATTTGGACCTCATCCGCACTTTGTCCGGCGATCCCACTTTCGCCAGCATATGCAGTCAAAGCAATTTCCCCGCAGGTGCAGGTATCGCTTCTTCAGCATCAGCTTTCGCAGCACTAAGTGCGGCAGCCAGCGCGGCAGCTGGACTGGAGTTAGACGAAAAGCAACTCTCCATCCTCGCCCGACGCGGCTCAGGCTCTGCCGCGCGCTCCATCTTTGGCGGTTTCGTGCAATTATTTACGGGGAAATTAAACGAGGATGGATACGCCGAGCAGCTTGCACCTGCAGACCATTGGCAATTAATCGATCTCATTGCAGTTGTCAGAAAAGAACATAAATCGACAGGCTCTTCAGAAGGGCATCAGCTTGCGCCCACTAGTCCGATTCAAGCCGCCCGAGTGCAGGATACAGCGCGCCGTCAAGAAATCTGCAAAAGAGCAATTTTGCAAAAGGACTTTCAAGCTCTCGCTCAGATCGTTGAGCAGGATTCAAACTTGATGCATTCCGTGATGATGACATCAGATCCCCCGCTTCTCTACTTGGAGCCGGAGTCCATTAGCATCATGAAGCATGTAACCCAATGGCGAGAGGATGGTCTAGACGTTTGCTACACCATTGATGCCGGACCAAACGTTCATTGCATATGCTCTGCTGATGACTCAATTGAAGTCGAGCATCAGCTCCGTTCAATCGATGGAATTTTAGATATTTTGCGCTGCGCACCAGGAAATGGTGTGGCTCTATCCGCTAACAACGAACAAACTCCCCAGTGATATAATCCCAGCTAAACTAAAGAAGCGTAGGTGATTTTCGTGTCAGATTTCCTTCTATTTATAATCGTTCTCTCAGTATTGTTAATTGGCCACGAGTTGGGCCACTTTCTCGTTGGTAAATTACGGGGTGTGAAAATCGAGGAATTTGGTTTGGGTTTCCCGCCTCGAATGCTGACCTTATTCGAAGCTGGTGGGGTCAAGTACTCTTTAAACTGGATCCCTTTTGGCGGCTTTGTCCGTTTCGCTGGTGAAGATAACCCAGATATTCCTAACGGCCTCTCTTCGTCGAGCAAACTGACACGAACGCTCGTCCTTTCCGCCGGTCCTGCAGCGAATATCTTCTTGGGATTCCTTGCCTTTCTCATGGCATTTAAATTTGCTGCACCTGATATCAACCGCGTACTCATTGCTGAAGTCCTTGAAGGAACACCTTCCTACTCTGCCGGGATATTAGCAGGCGACATCGTCGAATTCGTTGACGACATTCCCGTCAATGGCATCAGCGATATGCAGGAAGCCATCCACGCAAAACTCGGCGAAACGACTCTCATTGTTGTTGATCGAGACGGGCAGACTGTTGAAGTAACCTTGATCCCGCGTGTGAATTTCCCTGATGATCAGGGACCTATCGGTGTGACATTGAGTTTCCCCACCGCTCAGATGGGGTGGCTCGAAGCATCCAAGTGGAGCGTTGATTCGGTCAAGACCCAGATTACCATGCTCATTAATCTCCCTGGACGACTCATGAGCGGGCAAGCATCGCCTGAGGAAGCCCGCTTTAGCGGTTTAAAAGGCATTCATGATATGTTGGCCTGGGCTAGCACGATCGACCAAGCATCTGACCGGCCCTTCATCACCTTAAATTTGATCGGGGTCATTAGTGTAGGCCTGGCATTAGCTAATCTTCTTCCTTTCCCTGCCCTTGACGGTGGCCGATTGATTTTTGTCCTTTATGAGGTGATCTTTCGTCGCCGTATATCTCCCCGATTCGAGGGCTTAGCCCACGCAATTGGCTTTGCCATCCTCATCTTTCTCATGGTCTATATCAACCTACAGGATTTCATCAATCCAATCTCCCTTCCTTAGCAACCCAGACGTGACAATCCTATGGATCAAAAACTAGACGAATTATTCTCACTTTTGATGGATGATGAGCAACTTCTGCCCATCGAAAACCTCTCTGCGCTTTCTGACTTAGACACTCGTCAGCTCGAACGTTTTTCGAGTTGCTGGCAATCACTATCCTCCCTGAGGCGCCGCACGTTGCTGGCTACACTCGGCCAGCAAGCCGATGAACATATTGAGCTTTTATTCGACAACATCAACCGTCTCGGACTTGATGACCCCAGCCCGATCGTTCGAAGGATTGCGATTGGGAATCTATGGGAATCGGCAGATCCAACTCTCCTTACACAGCTCCGCATGGCTTTGACCGAAGATAGCTCTGTAGAAGTACGCGCTGCTGCCGCAGATGCTCTTGGACGTTTCATCCTTTTAGCTGAGATCGAGGTTTCATCCTCAGAGGAATCGAACCAGATCGTCGGTGATATTCTCTTAACATTAAAATCTAGCGTGCCTCCTGCATTACATCGCGCCTGTATAGAGACGCTCGGGTTCTCTTCGCGCGAAGATGCGCAAGCAATCATCGCTGATGCATACCACTCGGGAGATGAGGAATTAATACAGTCTGCCCTATTAGCCATGGGTAGATCGGCCAATCCAGTTTGGAGACCCGAAATTCTTGAAGAATTACAGCACCCATCACCGCAAATTCGCGCTGTTGCAGCTCAGGCCGCGGGTGAACTTGAGCTTCATGATGCAACACAGCTTCTTGTAGAGCTTCTCGAAGACATCAGCGACGAAGTAGTACATCTCGCCATATGGTCATTGGGGCAACTTGGAAGCGACACGGCCAAAACATCCTTACTAGACATACAGGCCTCAGCTCCAGACCCCGAGATTGTCGAGAAAGCTGATGAAGCCCTCGAGCACCTGTCATTTTTCGAGGGTACACCGGATCTCGTAATCTTTGACTTCGATGACTCTTCAGAGGATTCCATGGATTGAGGGAATTCCTAAGTCTGTTTACGAATAATATTTTTCCTATAATCGCTGTCGCTGGGGTGGGCTTTCTGCTTCAACGGCGAACGAACCTTGACCCGCGACCTATTTCCACTGCTATTTTTCACATCCTCATACCTGCACTCGTTTTCGATTTGATACTCACAACAGAAATCCCCAGAGATGACATTATAAGGATGGCGGTCCTCGCCTCGGCTGTGATCTTCTTTATGCTTTTGCTCAGTTGGGCGCTATCAAAACTTTTTCGCTTACCACGGGCGCTTGCATCCGCCTTTATTCTTTCAGTGTCATTTATCAATTCAGGTAATTATGGACTTTCGCTTAACCACTTCGCGCTGGGCGAAGCCGGCTTGCTCTGGGCAAGTATCTATTTCATCACGAGCTCTTTATGGACCAACTCGGCTGGGGTGTACATCGCCAGCTCCGGTCGAATGAACCCGCTGCGCGCGTTAAAGAATCTGACCAGAGTGCCTGCCATCTATGCCATCCTTTTAGCTCTTCTTCTCCGCGCTCTAAATATTAGCCTCCCTCAAGCCGTATTCCGACCTATCGAACTACTCTCTGCCGCATCGATCCCCATGATGCTGCTGATTCTAGGAATGCAGATTGGGAAAGCGGGCGTTCCGAAACACCTCGGTTTACTATCTATCGTGGTCGCCCTTCGTTTAGTTCTTACTCCAATCGCTGCATGGTTCATGGCCGGCGCACTCAACATGCCCATACTCGGCAGGCAAGTGGGCGTCCTCGAGTCCGCCATGCCCACTGCTGTCCTGGCATCCATAATTGCCCTCCATTACGATACGGAGCCCGAGTTCGTCACTGGCGCAATTCTTGTATCAACGTTGCTTAGCCCAATCACATTGACGCCACTTCTCTTTTTCCTCGGGGTGTAGCCATCAAACAACTGCCATCCATCCTGCTTGTTATTTTTTTTCTTCTTTCTCCGCTAGCGCCTGCTTCAGCCCAGGCGGATGGGATCCGCGTCGATACGCACGCCGACTATAAGTATGGTTCAACCATCACTTTCAGCGCGCAAATTCAAGCGCCAAGTAAAATCCTGCGCGCAGCAGTGTTTTTCCGTGAGGGCTCATCAGAATTTACAAACGTTGTTATCGCTGTCCTATCTGGCGAAATTACGATCTTTGCAGAAGTAACCGAGGAGGTTCAAACGCTCGGAATCGAACCATTTACAACAATTACTTACTGGTGGCAGATCGACTTCGCAGATGGTGACCAATATTTCACGGATCCGGCATCTTTTGTATACGAGGATAATCGTTTCGATTGGAAATCCAGGAGCAACGCTAACATCACCGTACATTGGCTAGAAGGGGATCTGACGCGTGGTCAGGATATCCTTAACCTAGCAAGAGATTCCATTACGCGTATTCAGCACGATCTCGCATTGCCCGCCCCGGACCATGTAAATCTTTACATCTATCCCACAGTTGGTCAGCTTCAGTCAAGCATGCGCATGGGTAGTGCGGCATGGATCGGCGGGCATTCGCATCCAGAATTGGGGGCCGTGCTCTTAGCAGCGCCGAATGGGGCTGAAGGTCAAATTTCTCTGGAACGTGACATCCCCCATGAGCTGGTTCATCTCCTTCTTTACAAACGTATGGGCGATCAATACCACAACCTCCCCACATGGCTGAACGAAGGACTTGCCACACTCCAAGAAGGCGTACCTAATCCCGCATATACCTTTGAATTGGATCGTGCGGCCCGCGAGGATGCACTTCTTTCAATCCAATCCTTATGTGCATCCTTTCCGATTTCTGAGGAAGATGCCTTACTGGCATACGCGCAGAGCGCATCCTTCACGCAATATTTGCTTGACATTTATGGAGTTGGCGGCGTGGCACTCCTTCTTGATGCATATCAGGAAGGAACAAGCTGCACAGGGGGCGTTCAACGTGTGTATCAACGCCCCATCTCTCAACTCCAAAGCGAGTGGAGGTGGACAACACTCTCAAATCCCAATCTGCTTGATTTCGCTCAACCACTCCTGTCTTGGCTTCTGCTCGGTTTGTCCGTGATCGCCGTGTTCGCCATCATTTTTCTGCTCAGCCGCCGACAATACAAGGGATAGGAAATAATGGGCTTATTCAAAACACTCGTGTTCGATCTTGAGACGAAGCGGCTTGCAGATGAGGTCGGCGGCTGGAACCATATCGATAGGATGGGCCTCTCGGCCGGAGTGACCTACCATGTTGAAGAGGACGGCTGGTCTTTATTTAAAGAGGACGATGCGGGAGCACTCCTTGACGAACTTGCTTCCGCATCCAAAATCGTCGGCTTCAACGTTGTCCGCTTTGACTACACAGTTCTTCGGCCTTACGGACTTTCTAGCGATCGGCCCCTAGTGGAGAAGACAGTTGATATGCTCGCCGATATCTCGCTAACACTTGGATTTCGAGTTGGCCTGGATCACGTCGCAGAAGCGACACTGGGGGAAAGCAAGTCCGCGAACGGTCTTGCCGCGGTTGAATGGTACAAGAAAGGTGAGATTGACAAGGTTTTAGCGTATTGCAAGCAGGATGTTTGGGTCACGTACCGCTTATGGGAATATGGTCGTGATCACAGCCATATTTTCCGGCGCGATCGTAAAGGTAACAAGAGGAAAATCCCGGTGTCGTGGTGAGATGTGCTAAGAATATTTTAGATTGACCTTTTACCAATTAATTCCGCGATATCGTTCCCGTCTGATATTTCTGAACGCCACACAATCGCATCATGTCCACGACCGGCAGATAACGCAAATGCGAATGCTGCAGCGATACCAGGCTGAGACCGAACCATCCTGTAGAACTCTAAATATTGTTCAACCTTCGTGCGCTCTGCTACGCTTTGGATCGGGTTGCAGAACTCAGTAATCATGAGTAGCTTGCCCGGGAATTTGTCTCGATAAGCATCGAATGCCCGACCCTTATTGGGATCCTTTAATGATGTCTGATCCGTCCAGTAGCAATTCACACCTACCCAATCGGCATTCTGCACTGCACTCTCGGCTTCATTGAGAAATTGAGCGTCATCTGCTCTCCACCCGGGCACAAGTTCACCCTGAGATAAGCCGGGGAAACCGATCTTCGCCTCGGGGAAACGCGACTTGATCAACCGGGATACTTTATTAAACCACTGTGAGAACTCCAGCCCATCACGCCAGGAACGCCGCCAACCTGCGTTTTGTAGATTCGGATTGCTGTGGATTTCGAAATACCTGATCCCGGATCGATATAGACGTCCAAAATTGTTTTCAATGGATGTAAAATATCTTTCTGCGGAGATCGCCTCGCCAGAGAATTCTCCCGCCACACGTACAACGATGAGCATTGCCGGATTCAACGCACGAAGGCTTTCGATTGTGTCAAGACTTTCGCTGAGTTCCAACTTGACAGCTTCTAACCTCGCTATTCTTATCAAGTTGAGATCTTCGTCTTGTAATGGCTGTCCCACCCGCGCATGTGCACCAACAAGGCATTTCTCAGGGCTCCAATCGTAGGCATCGAACGATTTCTTCGTCGCGATTTCCGGCCAAATCAGAAACGGCGTTGGGTCGATGATGTCCTTTGGGAAATTTGTCTCCCCGCGTTCCGTCGCTCCATCTCTTTTTAACGTCAGGTGCAGGTGCGAGCCGGTAGACGCCCCTGTAGAGTCCGCTTTACCGAGCAGCTCTCCTGCTTTCAACTCCTGTCCTTCCCGCACCAATGGCCGCACAAGATGACCATACACGGTTTTGTAACCATCTTTATGCCGAACTCGGACATGTTTACCGTAAGCGGACACCCTTGGGTCTGGGTCATTATGAACCCGATAGACAACGCCGTCTGCGCAGCAATAAACGTTTGTGTTAGTCAGGGCGCGGATATCTACGCCCTCATGACCAGGCATGCCGAAACGGCTGTAAATCTGTGGGTTGGCACCATATTTTTGAGTGATGACCGAGTAATCAGTAGGCCAAACCAAGTAGAAAGATTTTCGTTTTTGCCCGTAGCGATCGGCATCGATGATTCGCTGTGATAATTCCTCATGCAACCCCTGAGCGGTATCTGTGAGAATCGGGTCAAGGCGCACGCCGGGATGCTGCGAATAAAACCACTCTTCGAGTTGACCCACCTCGGGATCTCCACCGGCGACAACAGGGAAAGTTATGACCTGGGCAGAGCCCATGTATTGTGCTGCAGTTTGAGGGTCCTGAGTCAGGTTAGGGCCGTAGTGCAGCACATATTCAGAGCAAGAGCGAACCCATGTCCAGTAATTCTCACGTGGGAGCAAGATCACTTGGTGTTCCATACTCAATTATTAAACCCCATGCCTTTTGATTTCAGCGAAACGTAGCGGTTTTTTCCAATCACGAGGTGATCAAGCACATCAATGTCAAGGAGCTTTCCCGCATCCACAATTGCCCGTGTGACTGCGATGTCTTCTGGACTGGGTGTTGGGTCACCGCTCGGGTGACTGAACTGTTGAGTGAGCCCCGGTATACCTCTACAATCTGAATGACCTGATTACGAGTGTCTAATAGCAAAACTCGTAAATGCTCCTGTTCCAGCGCGCCCATTTCATAAAGAACGAGATTAGCCGCGTCCTGCGGTGATTGAATTCGTGGTTTCTCTTCCGGGTGCACAGTCGAAAATCGACGTCCTAACTCAACCGCTGCCTATATTTGAACAGCCTTGACGAATCCGATGCCCCGTTTCTTTTGAAGCTCCGGAAGTGAGAGGCGATGGAGTCCAGCAAGGCCTCCGATTTCCACCAACAGTGTCTGCGCTAACTGAACAGCGTTCATCCCTTTAATACCCGTTCGAAGCATGATAGCCAGCAGTTCTGCATTGGAGAGCGCCCCCGGACCTAGAGTAGCGAGCCGTTCACGTGGTCGATCTCCTGAGTCAAGATCCTTGATCCGGTAACGCTGCTGTTTATCCCCCATGGCACACCCCCATTCTGTGCAAATTACGTGCCGCAGTCGATGAGTGCGACTATACTTCAGTGGAATATTGCTGTCAAAGTGGCCCAGAATTTGCACTGTCAGGATTAAGCTGCATGCTATAATGCCGCTCGTCAGGAGTGACCATGCTGGATCTCTTCGGAATCGCCTCATTTGGGAAATTCTTTACATATCTCACGGCTTTCTTCGGTGCCTTCTTGGCTGCGTTGTCGATGAGCCTCATTTTTTGGACGCTCAGAGATATCCGTTCTAGATCCCACGATAAACTAGTTCACATTCTCACGGCGATCCTGGTTGCCGTATTGAATCTGCCTGGACTCATCATCTACCTCATACTCCGCCCATCCCTGACACTTACTGAGGAGTACCAGCTTACGCTCGAAGAAGAAGCGCTCCTTTCACAGGTTGAGGAACGTTTGCTATGTCCAGGGTGTGGAAGTCATACGGAAAGCAATTGGCAGGTCTGCGCTCATTGCCACACCCGGCTCCGAAAGGAATGCCGCAAATGCGGCCAGCTTCTGCAGCTCCCATGGCAGATTTGTCCACACTGCACAACACCTGTACCTGGGACCCCTCCCGAAGATTCTCCCGCAGTCTTACCGCCGATAACAGAATAAACGCATCCAACCCGGCACCTGTTGTAACAAAAATAAACTGGCGAGGACTAACCGCCAGTTTATTCTTTCGTGCCTGTATGTTCTAGCTTGAGTTACTTTTGATAAGCGACTCCTAAACTGGACCATCCTGCATATTGTGCGCTTTCTCCGAGTTCGTCCTCGATGCGAAGAAGTTGGTTGTATTTCGCAATGCGATCTGAACGAGCAGGTGCTCCTGTTTTAATTTGCCCCATGTGAATCGCCACAGAGAGATCAGCAATGGTGGCATCTTCAGTTTCTCCTGATCGGTGCGACGTCACTGCCCGCCAGCCTGCTTCCCGGCAAATCTGGACAGCCTCGAGCGTTTCCGTTAGCGTGCCAATTTGATTTACTTTTACTAACAGTGAATTGCAGGCTTTTAATTCAACGCCTTTTCTTACCCGTTCTGGGTTCGTTACAAGCAAATCATCTCCAACAATCTGGATCTTGTCGCCCAGCTTAGCCGTCATCAATTGCCAGCTATCCCAGTCATCTTGTGCAAGACCATCCTCGATGGAAACAATCGGATACTGCTTGACCCAGGATTCCCAAAATTCAACCAATTCCTCGCCGCTAAGCTCCTTCCCCTCACTGCGAAGCTGGTACACCCCTCGTTCACTATCGTAAAATTCAGAGGCTGCTGGGTCGAGCGCGATCGAAACTTGTTCCCCGGCTGTGTAACCGGCTTTTTCGATGGCTTCTAGAATGAGTTCAACTGCTTCAGCGTTGGCTTTCAACGCCGGCGCAAAACCGCCTTCATCGCCTACAAGCGCAGTGTATCCTTTCGCTCTCAACACCGCTTTAAGCTCCTGGTATATTTCCGCACCCCACATCAGACCCTCAGAGAAAGATTGCGCTCCCAGCGGCATGATCATAAATTCTTGTGCGTCCGTCGACTGCCATCCTGTGTGCGCCCCACCGTTTAATATGTTTAACATCGGCACTGGCAGAAGATGCGCACTCACTCCACCAATGTACCGGTAAAGGGGCAGCTCGAGAGAATTTGCGGCAGCTTTTGCCACCGCTAAACTCACACCAAGTATGGCATTGGCGCCAAGCCTTGATTTGTTCTCTGTGCCATCGACTTTAATCATGGCAAGGTCGATTGACCGTTGATCAGTTGCGTCCCACCCCAAGAGAAGTTCTGCAAGTTCGGAATTCACATTCTCAACGGCCTTTAACACGCCCTTACCGCCGAAACGAGATTTATCCCCATCCCGCAGCTCAAGCGCTTCATGAACGCCTGTCGATGCACCCGAGGGGACAATCGCGCGGCCCCAGCTGCCATCGAAAAGCGAAACCTCAACTTCTACAGTAGGATTCCCTCGAGAATCAAGTACCTCTCGTCCATGTATCATTTCAATCGTTGTCTGCATCGATGCAAGCCTCCTTTGATTCCTTAGCCACAATTATAATCCCACAAACCCTTTTCCTTCTTGAACTCTACCTCGAGATAACCCCTGGGATGCTTTTTAAGACCCTCGTGATAGAATCCACCCTACGATGCAGATAAACTCTCGCGTCTTCGTAGACTACGCAATCTCTGAGCTTTTTTACAACCAGGTTCTAAAATCCATGCTGCCTTATTGCCAGCAAGATTTTGGAAATCAATTGTCCATCCACCCGGCAGAGACCGCCCTAGCGCTCTCTCGAGAGGTCATCCCTGAACCATTTGCCTGCTCTTCTAACTCCACACTTTCACCTTTGCGTCCCATCAGTACATCCAAATGAATCCACATAAAGAGACAATTGCCATAGCCATGAGCGGAGGCGTCGATAGCTCGGTTGCAGCTGCCCTGCTCGTCGAGCAAGGCTACGATGTCTTCGGCGTAATGCTCCGCCTTTGGTCAGCTGGCCCTGATACCAGCAACCGTTGCTGCTCTCCGGAAGATGTCTCGTTAGCGCAGCGAGTGGCAAGCCTTCTCGATATACCCTTCCACACACTGGATGTCAAAGACATTTTCAAACATGAGGTCGTCGATCCCTTTATTAATGACTATGCGAAGGGCCGAACACCTAACCCCTGCATGCGTTGTAATCGCATCGTCCGCTGGGGGACCCTTCTAGAGAGCGCCCTCTCAATGGGCGCAAGTCGCCTCGCAACGGGTCATTACGCACAGATTAACCATGGAGGAGATCGCTATCATTTGTTACGAGCAAAGGATAAAAGCAAGGATCAATCCTACGTTCTCAGCGTTTTACAGCAACATCAACTCGCGCGCACGGTATTCCCCTTGGGTGATATCGAAAAAATCGAAGTTCGTGAACAAGCTGCAAAACTCAATCTTCCGGTCGCTGACCGGGCTGAGAGCCAGGACCTATGTTTCGTCGGCGATCAGGATTATCGAGATTTTCTCACCGACCAGGGGATTCATCTGTCCCCCCCTGGCCCAATTCTCGACGAAAGGGGTGATATTCTCGGTCAGCATTCAGGTTTAGCGAATTACACAATAGGGCAGCGCAAAGGCATCAAAGTTTCAAAACCGTATCCCCTCTTTGTAATAAACAAAAATATTCAGGACAATGTTCTCGTTGTGGGTCCCAAGGATAGACTCGGCTGCACGAGATTCACAATCGGCCAAACCAATTGGATTTCGGGATCTCCGCCTTCAGACAACGGATCTCTCCTTGTACGCGTTCGATATAAAGCAAAGGAAGTCGGCGCCACCATTCGCGCCTTAGATGATACTCGAGCCGAAGTCCAACTTCTTGAATCGCTTCCTGACGTAACCCCCGGGCAGCACGCGGTGTTTTATGATGGGGATGAATGCTTAGGAGGAGGAATAATCCTTCTGTGACTCTTCATGGTTTTTTCCTGGGTCTTACCATCGCCTCAGCTTGTGCCTTCCTTTTCCATATCCTGCGCGGCGGCAGCATCAAACGTCTCGTACTTTTCCTTGCTTCGGCGTGGATCGGATTCTTTTCAGGTCACGTGCTTAGCGAACTAATCAACTGGCAGCTGCTCAGGCTTGGCTCGATCAATCTTTTCCCAGCTCTTCTGGGAACGATCATGAGTCTTGTTCTCACCGCTATCTTGGTCAAACCTAATTACCGCTCACAAGAAAAGACTTCCCGGCGGCGTTAAGTATAGATTTCAGTGGATATGCATGTGCTATAATTTAAACCGATGACCGAAAAAGGTACTCACACGCTTTCTAACACTTCGACGCCCGCCGAGTCCACCCCCTCGAGCACGAGAATTTCCCCTATCTGGATCGTGCTGGGAGTGGTATTTTTTCTCGTGCTTATCGCCGGTATAGTTCTCTCTGTGACCGTAATGGTCAATAACCCTGGACAAACTGAAACCATTCGCGACATCATGATAATTTTCATGGCCTTTGAAGCTTTGATCATCGGCCTGGCACTTGTCACCTTGCTTGTCCAGCTGGCCCGGCTTACAAACCTCCTTCGATACGAGATCGGGCCGATACTTGAAGCCACGAACGAGACAATCGGTTCGTTGCGCGGAACTACAAAATTTCTCAGCGATAACCTTGTAACACCCGTTGTAAAAGCGAACAGCACCTTCGCGGCGCTAAGACGCGCGATTGAGTTGATCGACTTTCGCCGCTCAAAGTAAGTTTTTGAAAAGATATAAAGCAAAGGAGAACGGATTATGTCTGATAAAAACGGTGATTTCGGCGCCTTCGTCTCAGGGTTTGTGATTGGCGGTCTGGTCGGTGCGGCCGTCGCCCTGCTCTTCGCCCCACAGTCCGGTGAGGAGACCCGAACCTTGATCTACGATAAAGGCATAGAATTGAAGGATCAAGCCGAAGAAATAATTGATGACACGCGTACTCGCGCGGAAGAACTCGCCAAGGAAGCAAAAACCAAAGCCGAGGAACTCCAGAAGCGAGGCCAGGAGCTTTTTGACGACCAGAAGAAGAAGATCACTAAAGCAGTTGATTCTGGCAAGAAAGCTGTTACGAAGAAAAAAGACGCTCCTGCGAAAAAGTAGTTACCTCCGCAAGTCGATACAAAATGGGACGTCTCTTTGAGGCGTCCCATTTCTAGTCTTAACTTTATTCGAACTCATTGCGATAGGTTAGTTAGCAACGCTCCAGTTCACTTATCGCAGTAGGAATGAGCTCCGCAACATCTCCCGCTATCACTCCCGCAGTCGAGCCGATCATTCCGGCCGCTATCTCACCTGACCATCCGTGAATAAAGCATCCTAATATCGCTGCCTGATAGGATTGTAAGCCCTGAGCAAGAAAAGACGTGATTACGCCTGACAATACGTCTCCCGTTCCCGCACGAGCTAACGCAGATGTTGCGAAGGGAAGAATCGTCGCTTTCCCGGACGGGGATGCCACGACGGTAAATGCCCCCTTCAAGACGACCACATGTCCCCATTGAGCAGCCCAATCCAAGGCAGTTTGTTCGCGCTCCGCCTGGATCTCTGCTACTGGGACCCCTGTCATCACAGACATTTCCCCCGGGTGAGGTGTGAGTATCGATTGTCCGGGCAAATGAACCTCCCAATCCGGTATTCTTACGAGCAGCTTCAAACCATCCGCGTCGATAACCAATGGAGGCAACTTCAACGTCTCATCTACACCTTCGTGGCGTACAAACCCGATTTCTTGGTTTGCAACAGCCGAAGGATTTATCAGGCGTTTCATGAAGTTTAGGGTTGCCTGTTCTTGTCCAAAACCAGGACCCAGCAAAAGCGCCTGGCAATGAGGAAGCTCTTCGAGGATGACATCGGCGGCAGCACCGGCAATGACTCCCAGCTCATGCGGCAGGACAAGCCACGTCGCTTCTGGAATCATTGGAACTAAAAATCCCTGAATAGGTTCTGGAACTGCCACCGTCACCAGGCCTGCGCCCGAGCGATAGGCCCCCAGTGCGGACAAAGATGCAGCGCCGGGGAAATTAATCGACCCAGCGACGATTATCACGCGTCCAAAGGTGCCCTTGTGTGCATCCCGCGGCCTCTCTGGCAACCATGCCCGGACACCCTCACGCGTGGCGAATTCAAGCTCTATCGCTGCGATTTCTTTTTGTGAGGGGGGTATCCCGATATCTCCGACAACGATCTCGCCAACATATTCTGCACCCGGGAAACGCAGCAATCCCGGTTTGGCTGCAACAAGCGTGACCGTTAAATCTGCGGAGAGACTCTCGTCTGAAATTTCACCCGTGTCACAATCTATTCCTGACGGGCAATCTACCCCAACGATATAGGGCGCGGGAGGGTGCTCTTCTAACATTGTGTTGACAAATTCAAGGATTTTCTTTGCATCACCTTTTATAGGAGGCTTGAATCCTGTACCGAAAATAGAATCGACGAGGAGATCTGCGGAAACGATCAAATCTCTAAGCGCTTTATGCCCTTTGTCCTTTTCTGCGACCGTGATCGGACATCCATGCCGGATAATGCGCCTAAGATTTTCATCCTCTTCAGGCCTTGCTTTAGTGAGATATACCGATACTTTCGCTCCCGCATCTTGTAAATAATGTCCAACAACGAGGCCATCCCCACCGTTGTTTCCCGGCCCAACGAGGATCGTCACACTCCATCTTTCAGCATCAGGCCAATATTCAAGAATCGCAGTGGCGATAGATTTACCTGCGTTTTCCATCATCTTTTCGTACGTCAGCCCAGATGCATCAGCCGCCTGCTCAATCGCACGCATTTGCTCAACCGTGACAACTTTCTTCAATGGACTGCCTCCTTCCTTTATGTGTGCAAGGAATGCTCTTCAGACAGACTATCCAGCCCTAGCTCCCGCA
>SDBU01004421.1_pt1 | contig 17226 bp, 13 predicted proteins | sample 2277071 | NCBI WGS metagenome assembly SDBU01 (sample SAMN10397929, study PRJNA504765) | marine sediment metagenome | isolation source: marine sediment core GS08_GC12, 126 cmbsf | place: Arctic Ocean: Gakkel Ridge, Loki's castle | collected 2008 | reverse complement strand
AAACTTAACCTATAAAGTAATCGCTGCTGATTTTGTGTCATTGGATGAGGGAACTGGAATCGTACATATGGCTCCTGCCTTTGGTGAGGTTGACTTTGAGGTTGGAATGCATCCTGATTATTGCCTAGATTTTGTCCAGCCGGTGGATTTACAGGGTAATATAACTGGCAGCTACCCATTTTCTAGCAAGTTCGTCAAAGATGCCGACCCTCTTATTTTAGACGACCTGAAGTCCAGGGGACTGCTCTTCCGCAGTGAGAAAATTCGTCATACCTATCCCTTCTGCTGGCGTTGTGAGTCACCGCTTCTCTATTATGCCAAGCAAACCTGGTATATCAGGACAACAGCGGTAAAAGACAGGCTTATTGCCGGCAACGAGGAGATAAACTGGTATCCGGAGCATATTAAATACGGCCGCTTTGGAGACTGGCTGGATAATAATGTGGACTGGGCCTTTTCCCGTGAGCGGTACTGGGGAACTCCGTTACCAATCTGGCAATGTAAATCCTGCGGCAGCTATGAATGCATTGGTGGTCTTAAGGAATTAGAGGCAAAGCCCGGATTTAGCGGACTGAAAGAACCCCTGGATTTACACCGCCCTTATGTTGATGAGCTAACCTATGATTGCCCCAAGTGCCAGGGAAGGATGAAGCGTATCTCAGAGGTTATTGACTGCTGGTTTGATTCCGGGGCAATGTCCATAGCTCAGTGGCACTATCCTTTTGAGAATGGTACTTTGCTTGAGGATGGCAGATTCCCAGCGGACTATATCTGTGAAGCTGTTGACCAGACCCGTGGCTGGTTTTATAGCCTGCATGCCATATCTACTCTACTATTCAATAGGCCCAGTTTCAAGAATGTCATCTGCCTGGGACATATCCTTGATGCCAGAGGGGATAAGATGAGCAAAGCCAAGGGGAATGTGGTCGAACTGGGACCGGTGATTAACAAGTATGGGGCTGATGCCCTGCGCTGGTATTTCTTTACTACCGCGCCCCTGGGCAACACTCGTCGTTTCTCTGAGCAGCTGATTTCCGAAGTAACCAGGCAGTTTTTGCTTACCCTGTGGAATGTCTATTCCTTTTTTGTCACCTATGCCAATATAGACAAATACAACCCGGCCTCAGAAGTGAGCCAGCTTAAGCCATCGGTGCTTGACCGCTGGATTATATCCGAGCTGAATCAGCTGATATCTGATGTTGATACCGCACTTGAAGGGTACAACCCGACCGAAGCTGGTAGAAAGATAGAAGACTTTTTGGGCAGTCTGTCTAAATGGTATGTACGCCGCAGCCGCCGTCGTTTTTGGAAGAGTGAAAGTGATGCCGATAAGCTATCAGCCCACACCACCCTCTACCAGTGCCTGGTTATTTTGGCCAAGCTACTGGCACCGTTCACGCCATTTTTAGCTGAGGAATTGTATCAGAACCTGGTCGGCTCTGTTTTTTCTGAAGCCCCGGATAGCGTCCACCTGGCAGACTTTCCGGTAGCCGATAAAACCAAGATAGACGAGCGGCTATCGGCTGATACCAGGCTGGCGATAAGATTATCTAGTCTGGGTAGGGCAGCCAGAAGCAAAGCCGGCATAAAAGTGCGTCAGCCTTTAGCCAAAGCGCTTGTTAGCCTGGCTTCAACCAGTGAGCGACTGAGCTTAGAAAGGGTTAAGCCGCAGGTTTTAGATGAGCTTAACATTAAAGGGATTGAAGTCGTTGATAGTGCTGATGAACTGGACAAGCCGGCATATGCCGTAGGCTCTGAAGGCGGCTACGGTGTAGCTATCTCTACCGAGATTACCCCGGAACTGGCTGCCGAAGGATTAGCCAGAGAGATTGTCCACCGACTCCAAACCATGCGCCGCTCCGCCAGGTTTGATATTGCCGACCATATCGTTACCTATTATCAGGGTGATGATTATATAGGGCAGGTAATGGCAGATTTTGCTGACTACATCAAACGGGAAACGCTATCAAGAAAGCTTATTAATGAAGTTCCCGGTAAAAAAACTTTTTCTGAAAGCTACCGGCTGGCTGGGCATGACATTTTACTGGGAGTAGCCAAACTATAGTGAGCTAATCAGCTGATGGCCATTCAATAAGGGTGGCATAGGTATCGTGCTGAGAGCTGCCCCGCCAGTATGTTATCTTAATTTCCTGGCCAACCTCTTTTGAGCGTATTACCTGTACCAGTTCTTCAAATGAATTTATTTCTTCATCATCAATGGCGGTAATGACATCATCTGTATTTAAGCCAGCTTTGTCCGCTGGGTTGCCAGGGGTTACACTAGTGAGTAGAGCGCCTCTATCAACTTCCAGATTATAAAAGGCTGCTACAGCATAGTCTACAGTCGTACCCCCTATACCCAGGAATGGGCGAACAACATAGCCCAATGTAATCAGGTCCTGGATAACGGGCAGCACCGTATCCATACTAATAGCATAGCCGACACCTTCCACATCAACATCAACCAGCTTGATGCTGGTGATACCGATTACTTCTCCGGCCATGTTTACCAAAGGCCCACCGCTGTTTCCGGGATTAATGGCGGCATCTGTCTCAATGAGACCGAATAGTGTCTGGTCACCAACTTTAACTGAAGCATTCAGGCGACTAATCCAACCACCTTTCAAGCTGATACCCAAACCAAGGGCATTGCCGATAGCGGCTACCGGCTGACCGACCTTTAGTTCAGAGAAATCGTTCACGTCGGCTGCCGGCAGGTTCTGGGCATCGATATAAATGATGGCTATATCGGTGATGGGGTCACTGCGTACCGACTCGGCGGTAAAGGTACGGCCATCGTCCAGGATTACAAAAATATTATCGGTATCCTCGACCACATGATTGTTGGTAACAATGATGCCATCAGCATCTATAATCCATCCCGAGCCGGCACCTGTGTCAGTCTCAATAATTACAACGGAAGGCCTTGCTTTTTCTACTACTTCAACAAAACTGGGCAGTGCCGAACTGGGGGTTTCTAGAATGGGATATGTCCAGGTTGGATTTATGGGGGTGCCGGTACCAGTGACCGTTGGGCTTGTTGATGTTTCGCCATTAATTTCAGGAAGAAAAACGCAGCCTGTGCCCAGTGCTAGTATTGGGACAAGGGCAAAAATAACAAGTAAATATTTTATAGTTATTGCTTTCATTTATAGTTACATTCAATATATTATGATAGCCTATTTATATAATAGCCCATCATCTGTTAACAAGCAAAAGTTGTAGTATAAAGCGTATAAAATATGTAAAAGCAATAATAAAAAAGGGGGCTGGTTGAATCCCAGCCCCCTTTAAAACCACTTATCTATGTTGAAGGTATTTCTGGTAGGTGGGTCAATGCTTCCTTAACCTTTTCCTCAGGGTATGCGTAGTCCTCCAGCTTGCCTGAGAGATAGGCATCATAGGCAGCCAGGTCAAAGTGACCGTGCCCACTATGAGCTATCAGGATGGTCTTTGATTCACCGGATTCCTTGCACTTAAGGGCTTCATCAATGGCTACCTTGAGGTTATGGCACGGCTCAGGACCAGTAATAATACCCTCGGTGCGGGCAAAGGTTACCCCGGCTTTAAAGGCTTCGGTCTGGTGCTCTGCACAGGCTTCAATCAACCCCAGTTTGTGCAGGTGGCAGACAATGGATGCCATGCCGTGGTAGCGCAATCCGCCGGCATGGACCGGTGGTGGCACAAAGGTATGGCCCAGGGTGTACATCAAAATAATTGGGGCTAGCCCGGCTTCATCACCAAAGTCCCATGTATAGATACCCTTGGTTAGAGTGGGGCAGGCACGAGGTTCCACGCAGATAACTCGCATATCCGGTTTGGCGCCGCTAATCTTGTCCCTTAACCAGGGCAGAAACTGACCGGCAAAGTTTGAGCCGCCGCCGACACAACCGACAATAATGTCGGGGTAGGCATCAGCCATCTCCATCTGTTTCCTTGTTTCCTCACCGATGATTGTCTGGTGGAGCAGGACGTGGTTGGCAACACTGCCTATGGAGTACTTGGCATCATCATCACCGAAGGCATCTTCTATAGCTTCGCTGATGGCAATGCCCAGGCTTCCGGGGTGATCGGGGTTTTCAGCTAGGAGCTGGCGTCCAACGTTGGTATCCTTGCTAGGGCTGGGTACTATCTTGGCCCCCCAGGTCTCCATCAGTATGCGGCGATAGGGTTTCTGGTGGTAGCTTACATTGACCATATAGACCTTGCATTCCAGGTCGAAGAAGGCGCAGGCCATAGCCATGGCACTACCCCACTGCCCGGCACCGGTCTCAGTGGATATACGCTTGGCCCCCTCCTTCTTGGCATAGTAGGCTTGGGCTACCGCAGTATTGGGCTTGTGACTCCCTGCCTGGCTGGTGCCTTCATATTTATAGAAAATCTTGGCAGGTGTATCCAGGAACTTCTCCAGCCGGCGTGCCCGATGTAGAGCGGTGGGTCTCCAGGTGTGGTAAATAGACTGCACCTCTTCTGGGATTTCAATGTGGCGCTCCTTGCTAAATTCCTGCTTGATGATTTCCATAGGGAAGAGGGGAGGGGGTAGGGCCATATCAAAGGGCAATACTTCCTTTGTTGCTGGGTGTCGGTAAGGGGGTAGTGGTTCAGGTAAGTCGGGTAGGATATTATACCAGTGGCTTGGCATATCCTTCTGGTCTAGGAAATACATTGATCTTTCCAATTTTTCTCCTTTCGTTATTAAATATATTTAATAATTATCCTATATACTAAAAAACCCTACCGCTCTTGAAGGGGCAGGAGGCTCGCCTCCTGCGGTGCCACCCTTCTTAGTCAACTGCTCTTTAAGATGACTATCTCTCTCGGGTATAGAATGGAATGACTCCATACCCTGTGATTTTACAATGTGCCCCTGGTGGCAATGCCTGTTAGTCTTGTTCACGACCTTTACTTATTTCGCCAAAACTATAACCAAAGCGTTGTTATTTGTCAAGATTATAAGTCAGCCAAGCATCAGGCGCAAGGATTATGTTATACTTTCTAGGCGGTTTATGGCAGGGCTTAAGAGAGGGCTGGAATTGCATGACGTTATAGTTGTTGGCGGTGGACCGGTAGGAAGCCATGTTGCTTTTAAACTGGCTGGGATGGGATATGATGTGCTGTTACTGGAACAAAAAGAGAGGTTGGGGGAACGGGTATGCTGTGCAGGCATTATTGGCCAGGAGTGTTTTAGCTCTTTTGCTATTAATAGTAATTTAATCTTGAGGAAGGCAAGCAGTGCCAAGGTTTATTCACCTTCGGGTCGGTTAATCAGGCTATGGCGGGAGGAAAATCAGGCTTGTATTATAGACCGGGCGGCTCTTGATTTGTCTATGGCCAGTCGGGCTAAAGCTGCCGGAGCAGAGTATGGCTTGAACAGCCCTGTTAAGGATATACAGGTCATGGATGACCGAGTAATAATTAAAACCGCTCGCAATGGTAATGAGTTTAATCCTGAGGCAAGGGTGGCGGTTATTGCCAGCGGCTTTGGTTCAAAACTTATTGGAAGGCTGGGGTTAGGAAAACCCGGTGATTTTGTCGTCGGAGCCCAGGTTAAAGTAGAAGCTAGAGACATAGACGAAGTGGAGGTCTATCTGGGACGAGAGGTTGCCCCTGGTTTTTTCGCCTGGCTAGTTCCCACCTCCACGCCACAAGCCCTGGTTGGTCTTCTGTCACGAAGTAATCCGAGGAAATATCTTAGAAAGCTGCTCTCATTCCTAAAAGCAAGCGGGAAGATAGGTTATAACGATGAAGAGCTGGGCTGCCGTGGGATTACAATCAAACCGTTAAAAAGAACCTATGGCAGGCGCTTGATTGTAGCCGGTGATGCCGCCGGACAGGTAAAGCCGACCACCGGCGGTGGTATCTATTTTGGCTTGCTGAGTGCCGAAATAGCGGCTCATAACCTGCACCGGGCACTGGAGAAGAATGACCTGTCTGCCAGGAGCTTGTCTGGATATCAACAAGAGTGGAAGAAAAAGTTGGGAAAGGAGCTCAGTATATGCTACTGGGCTCGGAGATTCTATGAAAACCTGAGTGATAGGCAGGTTGACAGGATATTTGACATAATAAAAGATAATGGCATTGATGAAGCCTTACTTAAAGCGGATGACTTATCTTTTGACTGGCATGGCAGGGCGATATTAAAGGTAGTCAGGCAAAGGGTGTTAACTAGGGCACTGGCCACTATGAAAATTCCTTTCCGGATTGGTTTATCTTAGAGTATAGGGATGACAGAAAATAACCAAACCATAAAATTGGGTGAGGCAGCCAGCCGCTTCCTGGTAAGCCTGCCTTCCGAGGAGACGGGGATTAGCCAGCAGGTGATTCACCGGTTTGTTCGCTGGTTCGGGCGAGAGAGGCCTCTGGCTAAACTTGCTGCTAATGAAATAGCCAATTATGCGCAGCGTATATCATCATCAGATGCAGACTATATAATAAAGCTTGACCTGGTACGCGCCTTTCTAATGCATGCCTGGAAGGAGGGGTTAATTAAAAACAACCTAGCCATACATCTTAGAATCAAGAAGGGGAAACCTAGATCGGTTACTGGAAAGAAACGGGCTTCCCCGATAGCTATTGCCTTAACTCAACAGGGATATGACGATATCAAGGATGAATTAGGCACTCTTAAGCGCAAACGGCCTCAAATAATTGAAGAAATAAGTATGGCGGCCCAAGACAAGGACTTCAAGGAAAATGCCCCCCTGGATGCCGCCAAAGAGAGACTCGGTCACCTTGAAGGTAAGATTAGGGAATTAGAAGAAACCTTAAAGTTAGCAAAATTGGTTGATAAAAAAACAGAGATTAGCTCTAAATTGTGTATCGGTAACAGTGTCGTCCTTCTTGACATGGCTTCCGGCGAAGAGCTGCACTACACCATAGTTAACCCCAGGGAGGTAGACCCGACCAGAGGCAAAATTTCAAGTGTCTCCCCTATAGGCAAAGCCATTATCGGGCGAGGTCGTGGCGATATAGTAGAAATAGTGGCACCAGCAGGCAGGTTACACTACCGGATTGAACAGATCAAGCACTAGTCACCCAGCAGGAAGAAAGCTGGCAAATTCAGCATGGTTAAGTATTAGAGATTGACACTTGCTCAACAACAGTATAATCTTATGCCAGACTTCAACTAGTCAGGGGGTTTAGCAAATGGAAAAGACTTCTACCGGGCTTGAAGAGAATATTGCAGGGCTTTTGTGCTATGTTCTGGGCTGGTTGAGCGGACTGATATTATTACTAATAGAAACGGAGAATAAGTTCGTACGCTTCCATGCCGTGCAGTCAATAATCGTTTTTGGTGCCCTTAATATTGTCGGCCTTGTCTTCGGCTGGATACCCTGGTTTGGCTGGGTCATATCTTCTTTGATTGGTGGTCTCGCCTTTGTCTTCTGGGTAGTCTTAATGTATAAGGCATACCAGAGAACAATGTACAAGCTACCCGTGGCTGGTGACCTGGCTGAGAAGTGGTCAAGTACATCAAAGAAATAATAAGCTCAACCTTTCAATTGAGTTTATATCATGGATGAACAAATAATAAAAATCTGGATATTCAGCCAGCAGCCTCTGTTCCGGCAGGGCATACGGGATTCGCTGTCTAAAGTAGAAGACATTGAGATTGCCGGGGAGGCTAAGTTAACCGATAAAATGCCTCTAACCATTGAAGTTATGCCTCCTGATGTAGCCATTGTTGATATTGATACTGCCCCTGATAGTGGCCTTAACCTGGCTAATAGGATAAAGCAGGTAACCCCCAGCACCGCTGTGGTTGTGCTGGCGTCAAGTGTCAATGACGAACAGCTCTTTGAGGCTATAAGGAGCCAGGCTTCAGCCTATCTAAGCAAGGATATCAGCAGTGACGAACTGAGTGATATTGTAAGACGAGTGGCACACGGTGAGCACCCTATAAGTGATAGCCTTAATAAGCGCCCTAAGGTGGCAGAACAGATACTTGACCAGTTCCAGGCACTCTCTCAACAGCAAGAGGTTGAAAGCTTGATATCGCCCCTCACTTCACGGGAGACAGAAATAGTTAGCTATATGGCTCAGGGATATGCTAACAAGCAGATTGCAGCCAAACTGAAAATCAGCGAGCAAACCATTAAGAATCATGTAACCTCAATTTTAAGCAAGCTGGATGCCAATGCTCGCACCGAAGCAGTGGTAAAAGCCCTAAAAAGGGGAATAATTACCTTCCAAAAAGAGTAACGTTATTTAAGTGAGGAGATAAAAGAGAGGCTGGGTATTTTCTTTTCAATACCCAGCCTCTTTGCTATATGTAATAGGGGAGAAGATGACATAACATATTGTTATATTAGTTTATGGTGACATCTTCGCCTAGAGTTTCACCCCTTATATCGGGCTGGTAATAAGAGAAAGCCTGAGAAGTGACACCTTTAGCCTTAACCGGGAACATAGCCTGCACCTTGAAGCTGAAGGCCAGAATATCACCCGGCAGCATATTCTCTATGTAGAATATAACCTTCCTGCCGGCAATTTCATAGCGCTTTATCTTCTTTTCACTATCTACTACTTCAGTAATAGTTTGTATAACCGGTGTAAAACCGGTCGGCACTGAAATATCCAGGACTACCATTCCGGCTTCCATCGGTTCAGGCGGGTTGAACTCAAGCTCTACTGAAACGGTAACCAGGTCGTTAACCTCAACCTCGGTGGTATCGTAGTCAACGCTTATTTTAAGGATTTCCTCGCCGGCCTCAGCCTGGGGCAGGTTGAAGCGCCTGACCACCTGAACGATGGCTTCACCCTCGCCCTCGGCGGTTATCTCCACCTGGTCATTTATAGGTACCTCAATTATCTGAAGTACATCAAAGTTTTCCTGCGTAATCCTTATTTCTTTACTGAATTCTGAAGACTCTATATTTATAGTCAGGTCAACATCAGCCCTGGTGCCGGTGGAGTACTCGGTAAGTGCCTGTAAAGTGACCACTGTATCCTGTGTTGAGCCGAAGCCACCGTAGGCATTTCTCTGCGATACCAGCCACTTGGCTGCCCGGGAAGCATTAAAGGCATCGCCATGCTTTATCAGAGCCAGGGTGGCATAGGCGGTAGTTTCAATAACGGCACTCTGGTTGTATGTACCAGGGTATCTGGGTGCTATAAGTCCGTCAGGCTCGACACCATCTTCAACTATGGTGTCACCACTACCCCAGTGCAGTCCGTTCTCATCTTCCTGTGCAAGCTCCATAAGCATTTGGTAGGCATCATCACTTCTATTGCTACCGGCAAACTCAAGGGCATAGGCAGTGATAGCCAAGGTATACGGGTCATCCAGTTCATCAAGCATAGCTTCCAGGTAACCTACTGCTCTGGCGGAGCCGTTCTTCTCACCGGCCTCCATTAAGGCGATGGCGGTATAGGCGGTCAGTGCGGTTTTACCCTTAAGGCCACCGAGCATCTCCTGGTGGTGGACGAAGCCCACCGGCTCAAAGGAGCCATCACTATTCTGGTATGATTTGAGCCAGTCTATAGCCTCATCCAGGATGGCATCATCAATGAAGATAAGGTCTCTAGCCTGGGCGAAGCTCTTCAGAACGAAGGCGGTCAGCCACAGGCTGCCTTCGTCATCACTCTGCCCGAAAGCGGAGAAGCTGCCGTCGCTGCGCCGGTAGGTAAGCTCCCTCTGGTAGCCGGTGATCATCAGTTTTTCTGCCTTGGCCATTATCTCCGGCTTTATCTGTCCGCTCTCCTGAAGGTATTTGGTGATATAGACATCAGGGGCGAAGACTATCATGTTCTGCTCGCCACAACCAAAAGGCATCTGGATGAGCCCTTCCAGGCCCTCAATGGTCTGTGTTAAGAAACTTGAGGTTAATGCGATATAGACTCTACCTGAATCTGGAATGGAGAACTCCGGGATGGTCGTGTCCACTATCCTGGGTGTGTCTTCAGAAATAATCAGGTTATCAACGAACTCCCTGGGAACGCCCTCCGGCTGAATCAGGAGGTTTTTGATTACCGCATCCGCCGCCTCGGTGCTCTGGGCGGTTATCTTAAGCTCATTAAAACCAAGCCCATTGGGCTTTATCATAAACTCCACGCCACCGATGTCATTGGCGGCTACGGTGACTGACTTTGCAGAATCATCCAGAAGCTCAAACCAGCCCTCCTCCTCTATCTGAACCAGAACTTCCTGCGGCTGCTCCAGGTAGTTATAGACGGCGATCTTAACCGGGAACTCCTCGCCCCTTATTGCCGAGTAGGGTAGGTCGACCTTGAGGAAGAACGGCTGGAATGCTACCAGCTCATCGTCAGCCATACCCAGCCCAGCCTCTTTGGAGATGGCAACGGCGTGGAGCATCCAGGTGGTAATAGTATCTGGCACGGTAACAGGGATAGAAATTTTACCATCGGCATCTACGGTTATTTCCTCCCACAGCCATGTCTCAGGGAAAAACTGCCTTACTCTCTCTATTTCGGCCAGCCCTGATGTGTCGCTCTTAACATCAGGAGGTAGTAAATCAATAATCGGTGCCGGTGGCACTACTCCAGCCTGCTCCAATACTGCTATATCACCACCAAAAAACTCCCACAGTCGGTCAAATACATTGGGCTGGTCTTCCATCTTATACTCTTCACCTTCCGGTATCTTATTATTGCTGAGAACCACCACTCCGGCATCATCAAAAACATCCATGGCTCCCTTGGTGGTTATAGATGGATAGATGGTGACCTCGTGTAGTTCTACCTGTGGCTGCATATATAGTCTCTCAAGTTCATCAAATACCTGCTGTAGATTTAGCCGATTCTCAGCCAGTATAAATACCGATTTGTCGACAATAGCAATGCCCACCTTAGCCTCGCCATCGGTTTCAATGTCAATGTTAATATCCTCACCGGGTAGGGCTTCATCATCACTGAACTCTACCTTTATGCTGTGGGGGTACTCGGCGATAACCTTGAAGGGCAGGTAGTCTGCCGCCACCTCACTGTTGGGCAATATCTGGTATACCAGAAGGCGTGAAGAGGGCGCCATAAGAGGTGTAACCTGAAATGATATTTCATTGGTATTTGTAAAATCAGAGAAGACAACATTGCCCCGGGAAACAACTTCGTAATAGAAATTAGCCGCCTCCCTGGTGGAATTAACCTTAAATACTATCTCCTGCCCTATCTCGGGGATGCCCTCGCTTATCTGTTCCAGGTGAATAAAGTTACCCGAAGGGGAATAGGACGATGTTACGATTTTTTCAGCCCGGGCTGGCTCAACAGATGATATCGGGGTCAACTCGAAGGTTTCGATTATAAGGGCGACCGCCTTTTCGGGTGGGGTTATCTCCACTATCGCCTTGCCATTAGTGGTATCAACATCTTTCTGCTCTGTATCCTCTTCCTCGTATTCGGCATTCAAATAGGTCACTTTAACGTCCAATTTGGCATCTAGTGGTTCATTGGCAGGGGTTTCGGTGATTATAAGAAAGTTAAATGGTAAACCAGGCTTGAAAACCAAGCCTTCTGGGATTATCTGAATGTTTAGCGGGGTTTGGGCAACGGTCAGCAGTCTACTTGTCTTTTCCTCGTAGCCGGTAGAGTTCTCCTTAACGATAACATCAAGTATGACATTACCCATACCGGCCGCTGCCGGCGTTCCGGCAACATATCCTACGGCTGGGATTTCAAACTCCGCCTCGCCATCGATTGCCTTGGAGAAGGTAGCGTATTCCTCCCACTCCCCGACATATCTGGAGGCTATTATTTCAACCTCACCCTTGACCGGCTTGCCAAAACTGTATTCCGCGAAGATATTGCCTGTGATAGCTTCATCTACCAGGAACCATTGCCTGGGCAGTTCTACTTTGACCTCGTATTTAGGCAGAACGTATTCTTCTATTCTGACATCCAGCTGTATCTTGCCCTTTTCGGTTACAGCGGTTACCTTCCATATGCCTAGGTTAGGCTCCTCGGATAAAGGTAGTTCCAGGCTGGCCATACCGTATTCATCAGTGTTTAACTGGCTGCGGAATATTTTTATACCCTTGGCATCCAGAATCTCTATGGTAACCGGTTCCTCTATTGGTCTTAGCTTATCATTTACGGTAATCAGCCTTATGTGGATAGTTTGTCCCGGTTTGTAGATGGGTTTATCGGTCTCTAAAAAGGTAAGAAAGCTACTTTCTACTCTAACCGCAGCCTTATCCTCAAAACCGGCAGTCTTTACCTGAATTTCGTATTCACCGTCCTCAACATCGGGAACTTCCAGCCTTATAATGCCTTTTCCGGCAATGCGTTGTTTAATATTCAGTATTTCTGCCCCATCTTTTAGCAGGGAAACTTCAACATTGCCTGAGGTCAAACTCTCTCCCTTAAAAAGGGCTATGGAGAGCTCTTCTGTGTGGCCACTATGAAATACTTTAGGTATTATAGCCAGGTAGCTTTCTGCGGCATAGACAGGGCGGCAACCGGGTACCGTGGTAACTAAAATAGTAAGAACGAGCGCAAGGATTATAGCTTTAAATACCTTTAATCTCATCGGTTTCTCCTTCTGCCTCAGGTGTTTTATCCAGTGCACTGTTAATATAACGCCGTAGAGGAATAAAAGTTAGCATACAACGATCTTATAACTTCAGAAAGCGTGGAATATAACTATAGTTAATGGTATTGTTTAATAACTTTCGGCGGATTTAGGAGTTCAGCATAAAGGAGTAAGTCAACCATGGTGAAGAAACAAAAAACTGATAAAACAAACAATAAGCGTAAAGTAAAGATAACCCAAAAGGGTCCCTATATCATATCCGGTAGCATTCCTCTTTCAAAGCAAATAATAGTTACCGATGCTGAAGGGTATTCCTATGAATGGCGTGAGGTAGAAAAATACCCGTTACAAAAAGAATACGCCCTCTGCCATTGCGGAAACTCCAAGAATAAACCATTTTGCGATAGCAGCCATTTAAAACTTAAGTTTGATTGCACTGAAACAGCCAGTCGAGAGCCATATCTCAGTCAAGCTGATGAAATAGATGGGCCGGATATAGATTTAACGGATGCTCAGGAATTATGCTCCTCTGCCCGTTTTTCCAGGGTGTCTATATAAGCGTTGAGGAGTTTAAAGGCCAACAAGAAGTCTTTCTCATCTTAGCCACTGTGTATTCCTTCTATACAGACAGGTCGCGTCGCTGAAAAATTACCAAGGCGGCGATGAAGCATATAATGGCCACCGTCGAATAGACGGCGATAGCCGTTCCGTCCAGGGAGGCGGTGGCGACTACTTCGTTAGGCTGGTAGTAGGAGAAGAGGGAGAGGTTGCGCAGCCAGCTAAAGGAATCACTTAAGATAGGCACAATGAAGTTGAGTATATAGGAGCCGGCCATAAATACCCCGGCGGCCAGCAGGCTCTTCCTGGGCTCAAGGAAGATGGTGGAAAAGAGCAGGGTGATGCTGGCGAAGGCCAGTACTAAAAGCAGCGCCTCAAACAGCACCAGAGCCAGGCTTGCAGTATTTACCGATTCGTTGATAATGATGGTGCCAAGGACCAGTCCAAGCAGCGAGGCTGCCGCTATCAGTAGAGCGGCGAAGACGAAAACAGAGAACTTACTGATGAGCACCTTGTAGCGTTCAACGGGTTGGGCTAAAAGCAAATCAAGGGTGCCCCGCTCTGCTTCGCGTGCAATTCCGATGCTGGCAAAGATGCCGTAGATGCCGATAAGCAGCGGCCACATCACCAGGAACTCAAGGGTGGCGAATGCCTCGGGTGTAAAGGTAAAAGTAGTGAAATCTACGCCCTCATAGCCGAAGGCCGCCTTCATCGCCTCCGGCAATGAGTTCAGGTAGCCAAGAATATCCTCAGTCATTGTGGGGTAGAGGTACATCGTCAGCACACCGTATAAGAATATGATACTGCTCCAGGCTACCAGCCCCCAGCGGCTGAGCTTCAGATTGCTCAGGAATAATCTCAGGCTCATTCTTGTGCCTCCCCGTAGAACTCCATAAAGGTATCCTCTAGAGTAGCTTCGGGGAAAGCCATATCCTCAATGGGCAATTTACATAACTGCGCAAGGAGCTTTGGTAGGTTACCTGACACCTTGAGTTGTATGTGTTTGCCCTTAATACTCAGGATTTCAACGCCCTCCAGCTTGAGTTCTTCTGCCGGTATTTCACGGCTAAGGGAAAGCTCCATATGGCGCACCTTCTTATACTTGAGGTCAGACACCTTTTCAATGGAAACCAGCCGGCCGTCACGCACTATACCCACCCGATCGCAAACCCTCTCCACCTCGGGTAGAATATGTGAGGATAAGAACACGGTCTTACCGTTGGCTTTCTCGGATAATAGCAGGTCGTAGAACTGGTGCTGCATCAGGGGGTCAAGCCCCATGGTAGGTTCGTCAAGCACCAGCAGTTCCGGACCGTTCATGAAGGCCTGGATGATGGCCAGCTTCTGCTTCATTCCCTTGGAATAGGCCCGGGTCTGTCGGGAAAGATCCAAGTCCAGCCGCTCCTGTAATTCCTTCAGGCGGTGGCCGTTATGTCCTTTATGAAAGCTGCCCATAAGTGTCAGGTACTCATTGCCGGTCATGCCGTCATATAGGACTACATCACCGGGTAAATAACCAAGGCGATTACGGATTTCCAGAGAATTGCGGTGACTATCAAGGCCAAATATTTCAGCTCGTCCCCTGGTGGGATGAAGAAGATTTAATAAAATACGGATGGTAGTCGTCTTACCGGCGCCATTAGGCCCTAAAAAGCCAAATATCTCGCCCTTTCTTACTTCAAGATTAAGGTCGATCACACCACGATTCTTACCATAATATTTGGTAAGGCTCTTCGTAACGATTACACTATTCGTCACTTGTCTCCTTGCGTTTTGTATTTAATGACTATTATAGCCTTGAAATATAATTAATGCAATAATAAGGACTCGATGTGATGGATAAATGGGGGGAGTGAACACTTGGAATTAGAAGTAGGGGATAGCCGCAGATGGCAAGTTCGGGAAAGGTGAGAAGGTCTACACCCAAGGACCTAGCTTCGTTAATAGCTTTCAGGATTTTCTGCCTGTTGCCGGTAAAATCACCGACAGGAGTGTTGATCTGAGCCATTCCAATGCGAAGCCGACGTGTGTCAAACCAATACGACATAGCGACCTACCTTCGACTCAATAGGCATAAAGTCTTCCGTAAGGTCGGAGCCAGCGTGGAAAGAGTTTTATGAACTTGTGCTTTAATATTGTCTCAGTTTGGTAGCCAAAATGGGCAGCAAATTCACCAACATACTGACGAAGAATCTGGTCGTCTGTATCTTCCAAATCAGCAATTCTGACCTCCTTGCCCAGTTGGTAATCCTCTATACTTCCTCTCAAGTAAATAGTGCCACCGTGCATTCCAGTGCCTCATTGGGACAATTGGTAATACACACTGGAATCCCTTCTCCTTCACACAGGTCACATTTAAGCACCTTCTTTTGTTCTGTATCTCGACTTATGGCCCCAAAGGGGCAGACCACAATGCAAGTCCAGCAGCCGAAGCACTTTTTCTCGTCCACTTTAATCACCCCTGTTACATGATCACGTGTAATGGCACCGGTAAGACAGGCATAAACACACGGAGCTTCATCACAATGATGGCATCGCACTGAGAAAGATACCACTCCCTTCTCCTCTAAACGGAGTCTTGGTTAGGACTTGGTGATTCCTTTTTAAAGGCTTTGATTAAGTCTTCCGATTGCGCATGTTGTAGCTGGCAATATACCTCACAGAGGCGACAGCCTATACAGAACTCTTCCTTAACGTAGACCCTTATCATCTTAACCACTCCCTTTAAAATATACGGAAGGAACTTGCCGTATACCATATATTACTACACATTTTATCTGTTTGTTAATACCTTTAATAGACTTTTTAATAAATATTTCAATATTTTTACCTGGGCTCCTATATGGAATAGTAATAGATTAACGATTGCATTAAAGCTCAAATTGGTGAAGATTTGTTGTAAGGGGATAGTCTTTATTGTAAAATAGTAAGACTATTTAAGCAGGAGATAGTATATGAGCAAAACAAAAGAGAATTTGGGATTAGCTTTCGCTGGAGAAAGTCAGGCCAGTCGTAAATACTTATCCTTCGCAGAGAAAGCTGAAGAGGAGGGCTATAGGCGTATAGCACGCTTATTCCGTGCCGCAGCCGATGCCGAGACGGTGCATGCTGGCAATCATTTCAGGGTCATGCAGGGCATAAAATCGACCAAAGAGAACCTGATTACTGCAATTAGTGGGGAGAACTATGAGTTTACCGAGATGTACCCCACCTTTATAAAACAGGCTGAAACCGAAGATGAGAAAAAGGCGGCTGAAAGCTTCGACTTGGCAAACAAGGTTGAGCAAATCCATCATGGTTTGTATGAGGCTACCCTAAATATGCTGGAGAGAGGCGAGGTTATGGAACTTAAGGCATTTTATGTTTGTCAGTACTGCGGAAATACGGTAGAAAGGCAAGCCCCAGAGAAGTGTCCGATATGTGGTGCACCGAAGAAAACGTTTAAGCTTATTGAGTAGCTTGAGGCATTAAACTCTGAAGACATGCTGGAAGAAACATTTTTTGGAAAGAAAAACTTGGTGTTTAGAGAAATTGAGGTATTGAAAGAGCTGGTTTTTGCGAGTAATCGTAATTAGGGTAAGATAGGGTAAGAGATAATTTGACATAACTATTTTATAATTAGATTTGTGGTCGGGGCGGCCGGATTTGAACCGGCGACCACCTGAACCCCATATAGCTTTGATAAAAGGCGGAGGCCGCTTGCCTCCTTTCTAGACATATTCTAACGGATCAAAGACTCTAGGTCAATTTGGTATACCAATATCCAGGCTCACCAGCTTCGCATCAACCCGTCTATAAGGCTAACGCTCAAGGCTAATTAGCTTCGGCTTGACTCTTCCATAAGACTAACGGCAAAGCTAGAGTATTCCTTCTAGCCTTATATTCATTTCTCTTATAGCTAACGCCAAGGCTAGCGTTTTAATTCTAGCCTTATATTAATTGCTCTAAAGGCAGCTACAGCTAACTCATTTCTCACATCTCTATCAATAACTTTTATTACCTGATGATGCTCTGGTACGTATCGGTAGGCGCCTTGAGCAAGGTTTTGTACATCCCCGACCACTACATAGGTTTCAAGGGGATATAAAGCTTTTCAACGCTTCGGGAATAGGTAAGATGCGATACAGCGTGTCAGCATCTAGCTAAAACAAATATTATTTTGGTATAGGTATAATACCCAT
>SDBU01004420.1_pt1 | contig 17227 bp, 7 predicted proteins | sample 2277071 | NCBI WGS metagenome assembly SDBU01 (sample SAMN10397929, study PRJNA504765) | marine sediment metagenome | isolation source: marine sediment core GS08_GC12, 126 cmbsf | place: Arctic Ocean: Gakkel Ridge, Loki's castle | collected 2008 | reverse complement strand
GGCAGGAAAAGAGGATGGTGATAAGCCTAAACTAAGTAAGAGACCGATATGGTACGCAATCGCCTCTGTCTCTTGGTTGTAGGATACGTTGTTTTCGCTCCGGCGCTTTGGAAGCCAGGCGATACGAGCACAAGTAGAAGACTCGAGGCGAGCTTGGCCGAAAAAGAACCTTCACCAGCCAAGCAAGAATCAGCAGATCCAGCGGACGGCCAATAATAATCGCATTTTCATTTGTAATCGTATTTGAATGCGATTTGACAAATGTTTAATTTTTTTTATATAATTTAACCAAAAACTAATTTTAAAAAAAATATAAAAAATTAAAAATAAAAAAATGAAAAAACAATGAAAAAAACAAAACAAAAAATTTTTAAAAACGCGGTGATAGTAATATCGATTATATTTCTCATGTTATTTTCAGGTTTAACCTCACTTGTAGATTGGGGAGAATATAAACCTGTAGATAAACCAGTAACAAGCTGGTACAATCCAGGCCTACCTGATTTCTTTTATGAGGATGATGTCGATCAGACGACAAATTACTTTAATGCATATAATGAATCATATTTAATATGTAAAGTACAAAATACAGCATATGCAAATTTTACATTTAATAATATAATGTATAATTTCTCATACGGTATAAATATGGTTCCTATTGATCTTGGTGTTGATAAAGAATCTTATTCAGTTAACATAACACAATATGATATAGATCGTGATATTTTTGATTGGATAGCAGTTCAACCAGTATTTATTGATGAAGATGAAATTGAGGTAAATATGGATACCCCTGAGGATATTCCATTTTATGCTGGAGGACCAGTTACAATATTAGTACAACTTAATTTCTCATATAATAATTTATGGATAGAAATTGACGATATTATAATAAATGATGTTTATTCTATTGATGAAGAGTACCCTTCAGTTGATCCCTATATATTATCAGGATTAATGTTTCAAGGTGATTATATTCAATATGATTTAAACTTTGATGAAGCTAATTTACATCAAATGAGGATAAAAGGGGATGGTATATTTAATTATATAATTATTACTGATGGTGATTGGGATTATGATGGTATTTCTAATGTAAAAGAAATTCAAGAACAATTTACACATCCAACATTAGATCCATTAATATCCAATGTAAATGGATTTTATACGTCCGGAGATTATTTTTTACCTAACGATGAATATATAAATGAAACATTTGGATATAACTTTTTTATTCCTTATAATTATGTCGGTAATAAATATCTTGCCATGGTTTTAATTAAAGGTACTGTCTCAGAAATTATGGTGGATGGTTATGATGTATTTGTAGATAAAACATTTTCTATATCTCAAGAAGGTAAAAATATAGTAATTCCGCTTGGTACTATTTTAGAAGGATCTCATATGGTTCATTATAAATCGGATGTTGGAATGTTATATACTGAATTTTACCTTGATGGTAAAAGTATTTTAACCAGAGGATCAGATGATCTTGATAGTGATGGTGATACTATTCCAAATTCTAAAGAAGTAGATTATGGTATTAAGCCTGGAGATCCAGATACTGATGATGATGGAATTAGTGATGCTGTTGATTCTTCACCCCGAAATTATCTAATGTTAGATAAAGATAATATATATGAATTTGTTGTTTCGCATAATGCATCACGAGATACATTAATAGATATTATGATAAAACGTCCTGATACTGATTACTATACAGAAGAAATGATGTATTATGAAACAATTGGTGAAGTAATATCTATCGTACCAATAATGAGGTTATTTGGCAATTCTTCTATTAGTAAAACCACATTATCATCAATATGGGGTAAAAGTATTGATACATATTCTATAAGTGGAGATACACCGACATTTGGCGATCCAATATGTAAAGATACTGGTACAGAAACGTATGAAACTGAGATGGGTATAATACTTGGAGATGTAAGTGAAGAAACAATTGAATTTTCATTACCATATTCAATTGATCATGACGCAAAAGACGATAGTTATATTAATATAAGATTTGATATTGTATGGAGTATTGTGCTTAGTCTTGGTGAAGATATGTCTGATATTATACATTACTACGATTTTACAGAAGATATTGAATTAGTATCTTTTTTAAAACAGGATGTTGCACCTGCAAATTGGATTTTAGCATCTCCTGATTCTTATATTGAAAATACAATTATTTGGAATTTGGTACAAAATCCAGATTTAGGTAGCTTCTCAGATTTCAACGTTGATGATGATATTGTAGGATATGATACGACACCGTTCTCCGATTTATTTTCTACTATTAATGAGACCAGAAATAATAATCCAATTTCTAAAGATGAAAATGGGGAAATTGATGAAACTGAAGTTGTATATATTTCAATTTTAAAATCAAGTTCAGATATTCTTAGGAATTATACAGATGGTAATACTCTTTCTGACGCTGAAATATTTTTCTCATCTTATTCAAGGAATTTTGTAAGTGATAATGATGTATTAAATTTTCGTGGGGAGCGTACTGAATATTCTTTATGTTACAGTATACAATATATGGATACACAACTTCTACAAAAAGAAGAAGATTACAAAGAAAGATATCAGTTCTCTAACTACCCAATTTATATGAACAGAATTATGCAAACAGGTGTATTTGAAGGAAGTGGTGCTGAGATATTGGAAATAAATTCAATATGTGGTGATGGTATCGCTTTAGATACATTGACAGTAGAAGGAATTTATCATGATAAGATACAATTCTTAAATGTAGTATTCATCGAAAAAGATGAATCATTTGAAGGATTACCAGAAATAGGATATGATACTGATAACGACATTAGTAAAATGATATTTGATGTCAGGTTATTTGATATAAAGCTTAGTAAAAGAGTTTTTACAGAATATTCATTTAGCCTTGCGAATATAGCAGATGTTATGTCAAAATGGATAAAAGATATTAAAATATGGTTTTTACGACACTTTACAAAAGGATTAAATAGGCCTATAACATTAAAAGATATTGATTTTAGCGTGTGGGAGCCCGATTTTGATGATGAGAAGATTGCTTTTTTGTTTAAAAATCCAGGATGGTATAATGTAAAATTGGAATATCTGAATAGATTTATAGACTATCATATCCCAAAATGGCTGCAAGAACATCATACTACAACAATATGGTGGAGGTCTATTAGTAGTATTACACCATTTGGTTCTATGAGCTTTCCAATTAATCTTGACTATCTTAACACATTTTATGGACAAGTTGTAGTGGTTACTCAATATCACAATGGACAATGCGTTTATTACTCACATGTAAATCCTAAAGCGCGTAATCCAGAAAGAAGACTTATTATAATAGATCAAAATCCACATGGTTTAAGAATAGATGAACCTTATCCGCAAACCACTAAGGTAAATCTTTATTGGACAATAACTTCATATATTTTTGTATATACCGCATTAGGAATAACAATACTTATGGGTGTATATTATGACTACGGAAAATTAGCATCATATGACATGGATAGTGGAAGTTTTGGAAGTTATATATTTAGACATATTTCTATTGCCATAGATATGATAATTGGAATAAGTATGCTTGCTTCTGTTCCCGCTGTAGCTATTGATTGGCTGCTTAAAGGACGCGCAGAAGTAGCATATAACACACGCTGGCCACCAGGATATAGTAAAGATGCTTACATTGCATCTACACCGAAATTTAATAATATTCTTCCAATGGCTAATAAAATTTTAAAAGTATTAGGTAATATAATTACTATCTGTATGATTGCTAGATATATATGTACAGGTATCATTAATATAATTGACATTTATACAACTTCATTACCTCCATTAACAAAATATTTGAAATCAATGTATACGATAATAAGAGTTGTATCAACGGCAACGCCGCTTTTATTATCTTTATTCACATCATCTACATATACATCTGGTGCCTTATTTTGGATTGGAATGATAATATCATTTGGATGGATGATTTGGGATTATATTTATATGTTATTACAAGCCGGTAAAACTATAGAACCTAATATTCCAGATGATCCTGAACTAACCAATTGGGTATTCCCAGAAGAAAGTATGAAAAGACGTGGTGGACTTGAAATAGGGGATAATATGGGATTTAAATTAAGATTTGAAAATGAAGGAACCGAAAGAGTCTGGATGCAATCTCGATTAGGTATTGACGGAGAATATGGTGATTATCAAGGTGAATGGGATACCGGATATGGTGAAAACGATTATGAAGATTATGAATGGTTAGAACCATTAACTAGTGTTTCATCATCTTTTAATATGAATGTTGATTTAGAAGTAGATGGTGATGCAGATCCTCGTACAAATATACTTAATGAAACCTTCAATCAACCTATGCCCTTTACAGTATTGCCAACATCAATTGCAACAATATACAGTAATTTAATAGAGTTTGATAACCCTAAATCATACAATGATCTTGAAACTACCAACCTTAATAATAATACCCATCAACATAACAATATTGCTGATACACTTGACAAACTTTCTAATAGAGTTAAATATGATTTTCTTGATGATAATGTTGGATCTATGCCTTCTGGAAGATGGGATCCTGTAGTTAAAACAGACTTTGGAGAGTTCACAGATATATTAAGACCAGATGGAGATATTAGTACACCATGGGGTATATCACATCCATCATTTGACAAAGTTAATGATTCAGTCCTTAATCCTGATGATGCTCCTCAACCAGATCCTTTAGATGATTGTGCTATTGCACATTATTTCGATGTAAATCAATGGGAGGTTTGGTCATTTAGTGATCCTACTCTACCAGCATCCTACATTAATACAATAAAAGTTCATGTATACGCAAAAGAAGATATGAATGAGATTAATGCTATGCCTGTAGCAGTTAGCATTGATGGCGGGAGTACATGGGATATGCAATATCTGGATAAGTTTACAAATAATTATGCTTGGTATACAACAGAATTCCTAATTGATGAGTGGGACGATGCTACTGATCTTCAAGTGAAGTTAAAAGCAAAAATTTTCCCCGAACATGGTCATACGTGGTACGTGGGAGCTTGTTATGTGGAAATTAATTATTTTGCATCCGATACTACAGAACAAGAGATTGTAGCAGAAAAAGATGGACATACAAATGTATTGATGTTAGAAACATTTGGACAAGAAGCATCTCTTTATGTTCGTGATAGTTTAGATGATGAATATATAGATGGTATAGTAGAATTTTGGTTATACAAAGATAATTATAGTATAATTAACATCGATGGATTTATAACAATTAACGAAAATGGACATATTATTAATCCTAAAACTGGAACTGTAATTAAACATTATGGTATTAGAATAGACATGTGGAATAATATCAAAATAGAATTTACGTCTACTACAGCTACTACATTTGATGTACATATTAATGGAATAAAAATAGGTGATGATCTCTCTTATGATGGTTCTGAAGCAGACGAAATAGAATTTTGGATATCAACAAATTTTACTTATAATGATGAAAATAAAGATTCAGTAGCCACTGTTTATATTGATGCAGTTGATTATTCTTGGGAGAATGATTATTATGAAGGAAAAAGTTATGCTTGGGATTATACTTTAGATCAAATTCAGCATTATGGATGGGATTATGGAAATTTAACTGTGTTTACCGATATAAGTACAGATTTATCTGAGAATATAGTTGAAATGGATACGATAACTGATGATGTAGAACTTGCTTTTAACCTTATTTTAGATGGAACTCATAATCCAACAGTTAATATATCTTTTGAATTACCCAATGGGTTTACAAATACAACTTGGGCCAATCTTACGCAAAATCTTAATGATAATATTGAATTTGCATTTGAAGCTGATAACTCTCATCAATATGCCGGAATATATTACATTGGAATGGATTTAACTATAAATAGTAACACAATTTATTATGAGCTTATTCCATTTATAATTCCAATTGACGACGATTTTGAAATTACTCAATCTAGTGTCATATTTGAAGAAATTGATTTTAATGGGAATTACACTGCAACGTTTGATTTTCTTAATGATGAAATTGGAGAAGATCCTGTTGATTGGACAATTGGAGGGGAACCAGCTTATGGTGATGTTGAGATTATTTCTAATTTAGATAGCCATAATAATGTGTTAGAAATTCATGATGTACATGTAAGTGGTGAGCTTGTTTTAAATGAACAATTTTCTGAGGGACATAGCAGTGGAACAATAGAATTTTGGTTAAGAACTGATGATGCTACAAAAACATCTTTTTTTGTAATAGGAGATGGTGGAACTTCAGATGCTATATATTTTATTATTGGATCAGATAAGTTTCAATATTATAATAGTGGCATGTTAGATATAGGAAAAGTAGCAGAAGATAATACTTGGTATCATATTCGTATAAATTTTGAACTTACAACTGGAAATTATATGGGTTTAGCACAAAATAAATGGCAGGTTTATATCAATAATAAATTATTTGGTCCATTTAATGATAATTTTAATCCTACAGAAATGGATAGAATAGAATTAGCTACATTTAGCACTGATTTTTCTTATTATTATTATGTTGATGCGATTGGATATTCATGGGATTCAAACTATAATATTGGAGAAAATAGATATAGAGCAATAACTTCAACAGATACCTACGAAACACCAACACAACTTGAAAAAGGAGATGTAGTGTTTATTGAATATAACACAAATTCATATTCAGAAATTGTAATGAATTTCTTAAATGATGACATTATTCAAACTACTTATTCTGTTAGTCCAAGAGGAAATTTACATCAAGGAATTCAATATCAAACAATAATCATAAACGAAACATTTTCTTTTGATGAAATAGGATTTTCAAGTAGTTATAAATATAATTGGTTTGAAGTTAATCGTATTTCAATAATAGATGCTACAGATACAGTTGCTCAGAATTTTAATCCTATAGATTTTACTAATGATGGGAATATTCCTAAATTTGTTACTTACACCCTTACTGGTGAATTAAATACTGGTGAAGCAGAGTTTTCAGGTGATACAGGATGGGTAGAAGCTCAAACATTAGAAAATGTAGATAGAGATGGAGAACGTTCTTGGTCTAATCCAAGTAAAGCTAAATTAGAAGATGGAAGTAATGCTATAGCTGACATTGATAAAAATGATCACTCTGATTGGTTGAGATTAACTGATTTTTATAATAGTGGGATTGGATATAATATTCCTTCAGGAGCTGAAATTACTGGTATAGAGGTAAAGATAAAACGAAAAGGAGAAGAAACTGATATGATATCTGATGATTCTTTACGATTAAGGATGACTTCTGGACAAATAGGTAATGATAAAGCAAGTGGAATGAAATATACAACCACACTAACATGGGCAATATATGGAAGTTCATCAGATGATTGGAGTGCTGGTTTAACTCCTGATGATCTTAATTCTGCTGACTTTGGAATTGATTTAAGTTGTTATAATTCAAAACCAAATACAAGAAGGATGGGATATGTTGATGCTATTCTCATAAAAATACATTATTTAATACCAAGTACAGAAGAAACAGAAGATAAAGTACAAGTAATAACAATTGAACCAAATAGCTTTGTAGAATTAGATCTTACTTTTGATGTTCTTAATGGACCAAACTCAAATCTAATACATCGTGGAATTAGTTATGCAGAAAGTGGTACTAACAATATATACAATCTATACATGGATAACTTAGAGATTGATGGTATTCATATAGTTACAATTAGTAACAATACAGATTATTTACTTTTTGGTGATGCAGAATTTAGTGAATTTGATGAATTATATCTGAATATAATCCCTGTGGAAACCCTTGAATGGATGGCATATTCTATAAATGATGGTGAGAATATAACATTCTCTGGAAATTCTGTAATTATACCAAACTCTTTAATAGAATCGCCTGGAGCTTATACAATTAAAATTGTTGGTAATAATTCTATTGGTACAATATTTGAATCAAATATAATAAATTTTGTTATATCATATCCTATTGGTATGTCTAATATATACAATGGTACAACTCTTTATGATACACAAAACACTGTAAACATTACTATTGTATCGTTATATTGTTCAGAATTCTCATATAAATTAGATGATAGACTTGAAGTTGATTTTGAAGGTTCTAATACCACATTACAATATGTACCATATGGAGAACGTGAGATAATAATATATGGAGATGATATGTATGGTGAACAATATTCTAGTGGAGTAATACATTTCAATGTTTGTATGGAACAAGTATCACCTTCTCAACCCGATGGTTTTGATTTTACAGAAGGTACATTGTTAACACCTTATGGTGACTTACAGTTTATTGATGGTAATTATTCTACACTTAGATATGGTATAGCAGAAGGTGAACATATAACTCCAGATCAATGGGGTGATTTTGTATTTACAAAAGGATCAGGAAATAGTATAGGTGATTTAGAAGATGATGATGCAGATATATCGGTTGTGGATGCTGAGTATACAGTAGGTAGTGAAAGTTTACTTGGTATTATTGTTCCTAATGGTGATATAATTACACAATGGGATTTTGCAGATGCAACACCTCATTGGAGTAAATTAAATGAGGGTGAAGAAATAGGTAATGATCAAGGTGATGGGGGTAATATCAGGTGTGATTGGGAAACTGAAAAAGATAGATGGAACTTTGATACACTTACACTTCCTAATGGTCATGTAGTCACCAAAATGATATTCTACTTTACCACATATGCTCCTGGTGATGACTCTTTTTATGTTGTCACAAGTGCAACAAGTGGAGGTAGTATTAATCCCAATATAGGGGGATATGGTGTTAAATCAATTCAGAAAACTGGTTTAAATATAGATCAATCAACTCTGGATAACTTTTGGCTTGAAGTAGAAGCTTTTGATCCCATTAGTAACTTTCTTGACATAAATACTGTTTGGGTTAGAGTATATACAACTTTAAAAGGATATTCTGTAGATTATAATGTTATATTAGATGTTAGTGGATCCGAACTAAATAAAATTTATTATGACTATAGAACAACTATTGCTTTAGATTGTGATTTAGATATTTATAATTGGGATACTACAAGTTGGACAGAACTTGAATCAAATTCAGGAACAGAATGGATAATGGGAGCTTATACATTATCAGATGAATACATTTCTGAATCAGACGAAGTTATAATAAGATACCAATCTGATGATAATCTTACTGATTTTGATATGGAAATAGATCAAATATCTTTTGCTCCTGCAGATTTAGATTGTGTAATTAATGTGAATGTAGATGATCCTAATATATATGAAATTAAATATCTACAATATTCTCATAAAACAAACATATCTACAGTAGTAAACCTTGATATTTGGAATTGGACAAATTCACAATGGTGTGTATTAGAAAGCATAAATAACTATGATACATTTGATAATCATTATGTTATGTTAGGAAATGACTCAGACTATCTAAACTTAGCTACAAATTCTGTAAAACTTAGATATCAATCTTTAGGTACTGATATTCAATTAGAAATTGATTGTCTAAATCTATACTATACTACAACTTTTGTTCCAGGTAATTCATATGAATTGCCAATACAACCTGATAACTTTACACTTGCAGGAGGAACCTTTACTCAAACAGGAGACCTTATAGCAATTGATGGTGATTATTCTATAATTAGTTCATCAAATTATTTGATGCTTCCTACTCAATGGGGTGATTTTGTATTTACAAAAGGTGCTGGAAATACGCCTGGTGATTTAGAAGCAAATGATGCAAATAATAATATTATAGATGCAGAATTAATAACAAGTAGTGAAACATTGTTAGGTGTTATTGTTCCTGATGGTGATATATATCATTATTGGCATGAAGGAGATGGTCATCCTCACTGGTCTAAAATAGATGAATATCCAGATACTAATGGAGACGGTGGTGACGTTGGAGCAGAATGGGAAGAGCGAGATCGGTATAGTATGACCAGTTTTGGACTTTCAGCGGGTGAATACGTTAGTAAATTGGTATTTAATCTTCGTTCTTATAAAACAACTTCTTGGGGAGAAGTTGACCTTGATACTCAATATACAGGTGTAGGTGTAATAGTGCCCAATCAAGGAGCATATACAAATAAAGCAATGACAAAATCTGGTTTAACCCTTTCCCAAGCACAATTAGATGCTATATACGTAGATATGAGAAGTATAGATTTAGAGGATGATGAATATATATTTGTAGAAGCTTTGTGGGTTGAGGTTTATACTAAAACTGTGACATATGCTGTGGATTATACCATAACATGGGATATTACAGAAATTGATACAGACAATTTTTACTATGATTATCGAACAACTGTTGCCGTAGATTGTGATTTAGATATTTACAATTGGGATACACCAGGATGGGAAGAATTAGAATCAAACTCAGGAACGGGTTGGATAACAGATTATTATACATTATCAGATCCATATGTTTCAGGATCAGATGAAGTAAAGATAAGATTTCAATCAGATGTTATTACAACAGATTTTGATATGGAATTAGATCAAATAGTAGTTAGTCCAACAAGCTTCAATACACAAGTAGATATACAAATAGATGACGAATTATGCCTTTTCCCTAATTCAATTTCATATTCATATAAAACAAATACATCTGTTACAATCGATTTTGATATTTGGAATTGGGCTACAGAAACATGGTATGAAATTGAAAGTGTGGAGAATTATGCCACTTTTGATGAGGATATGTTTATAATAGATCTTGGATCTGTTTACGTAAATCTCAATACCAATAGTATAAGACTTAGATTCCAATGTATTACTGAAAATGACTTTCTGTTAGAAATAGATCAATTAAGATTAGATTATTACAAAATATAATATATTAAATTTTTAAATTTAAATTTTTACTTTTTTTTTCTTAATTGATGAAGCCCACTCACTCGACAAAATCATTTAAGGGCTCTCTAATTGCCTTATATAATCTTCAAAACGTGCGATATTACCTGTATCGATATCTCTAATTCTCCACGTTCGTTTAACGGTTGCATATTGAGCATTAAATTCTCGTCTATTCGCTTCAATTAGGGGTGTTTCGCATACTAATAAGACGTCTGACACGTTTTTCTTGGAAAAATCGACATATTCTACAGGATCGCTGCTTTAGGATTACAACTTAAAGCGAAAAAAGAAAGGCTCTTTGAAAGTGATATAAGGGTATTCTTTAAACTATTTTTTTTAGATTTTTGGATCTTTTTTTTGTATCTGGGATTGTATGTGCAAGATCATAATTGGGTATTGTAATTTTTAACTTTTGGATAAATTTATTGATTGTGATCAAAATAACTATGATAATCATTTCAGTAGAGATTAAATAAGTAAGTTTTCTATCTTATCTTAAAGCAATTAGAAGAATATTATGAGAGTTATATGAGAATATTTATTGAAAAGATTTATTCTGGAGCAGAATCAGAAGACGGCATTTTAAGTTATTACATATCAGCTAAGCTTAAGAGTGGTAATCGAATTGATATTTTCGATTCTGATTGTTTTGGTAAACATCTTCATGATTTCAAAAATCAAGAAATAGAATGTCTCATTTCAGCTTATCTTGTATCTTTAGAAAAACATGAGTATGTCTCCACTTACATAAAGGATGAAAGATTTCGACAACCTTTGTTAGAGGGTGTATTTTTAGAGAAATATGCAATACCATCTAGATTGGAGTTTGACAAGGTAAAGCCATATCTTAAAGGGACATTTAAAAAGGGTAGACCAGAAAATTATATAGAATCATATGATAATTGTCCGGCTTTGAAAACATTTGATGGGGTGTACTTACTATCTAAAATAGATTTAAACAGCAAAAATATTTCTTTTAAGGAAGGAGACCGAATTTCTCTTTATGTTGGAAGATTCGATTTATTACTGTGGCACCCACTATATGATTAATCTCTTCTAAGATTTTAGTGAATTCAAGACTTACCGAGAGAATATTAGATGATTTTGTGCTTAGCCTTTTAAATGTTGAATTAGATGACCCAAGTTTTCCAAAATGATCATTGAAATTATACAACTAAGAAATGATCACTTAATTCGACTTTTGATAATTGATATAAGAAAAAATTAGTCCGTTTTCCTTGATTTTTTCTTTAAATTGCGTGTCTTAGATTATCTCCTTGATCTGTATCTGCTATTCCTCTCCTTGTGACATAAAACTCACAACCTTCGAGATTGAGTCATTATTATCAACTATTATAGCTCTATGTCTTAATGAATTACTTGCAGATGAAAAATGAAATTATTCGAATAGAGCGCAGATTAAAATTGATATGTTATGATTTCCCAAAAATCGAAATTGATGATATAGAATATCTTAGAAAGTTTACCCTTTTCCTAAAAATAATAAATAAAATAATAGAAAAATCGTTTAACGGCTTAGATTTTTCCTTTTCATGGGAAGAAATCATTTCTACCCTTTTACATTTAGAAAATGATCCCAATTTAATGATTACATCAATGATTAGGGAATTAAAGCGTAGGAGGTCTTATAAAGCTTATATATTGAATAAGAAAGTAAATTGTTTGCCAGAAAATGATTTGCATTCATATAGACAAAAAAAAATTTTTGAGTTCTTCCTATAATTTCAATTTAATGTTAATTTTATTGTAAGTTTGCAAGATTTCTGTATTCTTAATAGAGATGAAAATCACAGAATTATGTCGGTCTCTGCTTATAAATAATCAAATCTCTTTTTTCCTCCTAAATCAAACTTCAGGATCCCAATTTTTCTTTAAATAAGTGTGGCTGTAAAATCCCTAAAACACCAAACTTTAAAGAGTTCTCACAAAAGATTTGGATTTTGAAAAACAAAAGTGTAAAAGTACAAATCATGTCAAATAAAATAAATTTAGGTATGGAAGTATATGATTTCAGCGGTGGTAAGGTAACCGAAAATATTTCCCTCAATAACTTTAAGGGTAACCTTCTGATTTCTGGGGGAGCCCGTAATGAAAGAACAGCATTATTATCTCATGTTCTCAATCAGTTCTACGCAAGACTCCCCGACATCGGTGTATTATTAATCAAATTAGGTTCAAACGAGGATACGTACCTCTACCATCTTGATAAAGTGTATGAATATGGGGATTCCGATCTAATCATCCCTTATTATACAGGGCTGCGGTTCACCGATTTAATTAGGGAAAGATTTATGAACTACTTAAATGCAGCCTTTGGGTTTCATTATGAAATGAAGTGGGTAATCTCTAATCTCTCTCTAAAGTGTAAGAGTGCGGGATTACCTAGTTCAATAGTAGATTTCTTAGAAGACTTGAAGAGATGTCTGATTAAACATCCTTATGACGAGGAGTTTACAGAAAGTAATGTGAAGAGTTTTGAAAAAACCATTGAAATCTTTCAGGAAGATCCGGTATTAGAAAGTATGCTTTCGATCCCTTTAATGGGCATCCCGGAGTGGTTAGACCTATGGAGGAAAGGGAAGAAGGTATGTATCGATTTAACCAAATGTAGCATCTATCAGCAAAAACTATTAGTTACCTTGATAACCCAAGCCATTAATAATTACATAGACCACAATAATTCAGATAACCCAATTGGTATTGTTGTTATAGAAGACGCAGACGATGTTCTGGAAAAACCTCCTCATGATGAATATAAAAAAAATTATGAATCCAATAGAGAGTGTTGTTGGGCAATTAAAGAAGAAGTCTATGTCTTGACAAAGGAGCAGATGGAAGAATTGTTTGGAGACTGTAATTATCTTATGAATGTTCAGTTAGAAGAAGTATTTTACGGTCTAATTAGGCGTGAATTTCGTTATAGGAATATTTCACTTATTACTGTATGTGAAGATCCTTCAAATATTTATAATTGCGTTAGTATTTTCTCTCAAATTAAATTACAAGTAGATTAGGTAAAGTATTTTAGAGAAGGGGGAATGAATCAAAGGTAATTTTTCCTTTAAAAACTCAAATAATTAAGAAGACCAAAGTATAAAAGTAAAAAAAGGTATATTTTTTACTTGAGGAAGATAAAAACCTAACCATGGCTCCTACCAGAAAACCTGGATTTTTGTCTTTTGGTAGTGTAAGTAATTACACTTTGATTTCGCCCTCCTCATCCTGTATAAAAGTTTGACCTTGTTATTAGGTCCAGCTGGTAGGAGTCTCTTTTTAGTTTAAATTAATATGAGTTAAAAGAGACTAAAAGAATCATGAAATTCTAAACGAATTATTATAAATCCTTATATTTTTTTTCATTTTATGATAAGTTTATATTTTAAAAGATAATATTTTGATGATAATGACACTTGGAGACGTTTTCTGACTTTGGTACGAACTAGCACAACTTTTTATAGGTTTAGTTCAAAACAATATAGCGAACACTAAACAAGTTAAAGAAAGGTTAGGTAATATCAACCAACCTAAATTCAAGGAATATATTAAGCTATTGTATATATTACTCAACAAAAAATCTTGAATCCAAAAGACCTTTCATAAGTGATCTTACATGGTAAAAAAAAATCAAAGAATCTTTTTCTTTATAAGTCTTTAATATTTAGAATAGTATAACTTAAAAAGCATTGAAACACATTTAATGATTAGACAAAAATATATAAAACATGGAGTTCACTACCTATCCCCTGGATATTTGTCTTTTGGTGGTGTAAGCAATTACACTTAAATTTGCCCTTCCCCTACTTAGTGGATTTGGCCTTGTATTAAGGCCTTTTGGTGGTGAACTCCAACCTTTTCATTTTCCAAAATAAAATTTCCCGTTTAATATAAAAAGATTTATCCAGAAAGGTTATAGAATAATATAATTGAGCCATTAGTAAATTATCTAAGCAATAAGGCTAATAATATCTCAAAAATTGTTTCTGAATTTCTAAATTTTTTATTTAAATATCTAAACCCTCTAATTACTCTATGACAACTCAAATCGAGATTTCAAAAATAAAAATCACAATTTATATGATTGGAATTGTGTTATTTGCCAATTTTGCAGGTTCTTTATTTTCTCCAATAACTAGTAAAAACGATACAGATTCAGATTCAGCAAGTAATCCTAATCCTAAATCATCCAGTGGCAATCACTTGTGGAGTTTTGAAATAGATTTTTGGAACGCGTATCAAGGCGTTGAACAAGTTGCTATCTCTGCTGATGGAACCTATATAGCTATAGGAACGGGATATAGTTATTTATATTTATTTCATAAATCTAGTAATGTTCCAATGTGGGGCTATCAAGAAATGTTTCTTAGTAATTTTGTAAGTTCTGTTTCAATTTCAGCAGATGGAGAATATATAACAGCGGGTTTTGTTAGTGGGAATGTATATGCATTTCATCGTTCATCAGGGACTCCTTTATGGAGTTATGCAACAGGGGGGATCATAACATCGACCAAAATCTCTGCTGATGGAAAATATATTGTAGCGGGAGGTATTAACAATAAAATTTATGTGTTTAATACAACCAATACAATATCTCCTTTACTATGGAATTATACTGTGATTGGACAGGTACATGATGTTGCTATCTCAGCTGTTGGGTCTTATTTTGTTGCTGGAGCGAATGATGTGTATTTTTTCAATATTACTGGACCTACTCCAATGTGGACATATGATACGGGAGTGGTCTCAATAATCGAAATATCTTCAGATGGAAATCTCTTTATAGCAAGTTATGGAAAATATATTTCTTTATTTAATAGAACAAGTAAAAAACCACTCTTGAATTATACATGCAATAAAGGGGTCGAAGGGTTAAAACTTTCTGATGATGGGACATTTTTTGGAGCAGGTACTCGAGATACAATTTTTTATTTTAACTCCTCAAGTTCAAGTCCAATTTGGAGTTACTTCCACAGCATAGGTACCGTGGCCAGGTACTGCGGCCACTACCTCTTTCCTCAGATGGATAATATTTAGCATTAAAAGATGCATTCATATCATCTATTACACCTTGTATTACCAAACCAATCAATTCGTTAAATAATAAATTGTATAATCTCTCCTCAGCTATCCTTATTAATTTCTTTGGGATTAATCTTCTTATATTATATTGAATTCTTAAGAGACTGAGTAGGAACAATAATTCTTTCGTAGGTTCTTGGTTATCAAAAAGTACAGCATCGATTTCATTTAATATTTTTGCTTTTAAAGCTGGTTCAGTTATCTGATATCTCCTTTGAAGCCGTTTTTTTCCTAAATATTTAATAAACCCTAAAGATTCTAATTTTGAAATTATCACCTTTCTGAAATCAGAAAAATTTGATCTTTTTGTAAATTGGACAAGAATCTCAGTTAAGGTATCTTTTCCACTATTTATCTCCAAAAAGTTAAGCATCTTGTCTAGGACTGTGTTATCTGTCGAATCTGTATTAAGAATTTTTATTTTTAAACTCGTAGTAGTGCTTTTTCTATCAGGGTCAAGATCTTTTTCTATAGAAATCTTATCCAGTAGAAGTAAATCCATCATGATCGCTCCATAAAACAAGAAATCTTCCCTATTAAGAAAAATCTTTTTAGATTTTTCATCTATTCCTACCAAGAATATTTGTTCAATTAACAACATATGTTCTCCCATTCGTATTTATCGATAGACGTTGAGTTATATTAGAGAAACTTACTTAAATAATTTTTTGATTAAAATCCATTATTGAAAGTATTATAAGTCATTTAAAAATCCAGTTTAATTAATAAAATTTAAAAAACTCAAAAAAGTTTTCCGATCCTCCTAATAAATATGTGATGTTTTTCACATTTTTTACAAACAAAAAATTTTTCAACAAGCTCAGTTAGTTTATCTAAAGGAAAATTACGTTTACATTTAATGTAAGTGTAATATTTTTCTTTTTTCATAATATTATTTTCACGCTTTTAATTTCAATCATAGTTATTGGATCAATAAAAATACACAATATATAAAAGAAAAATTTTCGTCTATTAGGTTTTGGGTAGTTACAAAATTAAGTGATTGTGTTTTAATCTTTCGCTAACCCTCATTCTTTTTTAAGTGCGAAATATTCGTCCCACATCTCTTGGTACCTTCCAAACCATGTATCAAGCTTCTTAAATTCTGCTTGAAAATATCTGTGCTGAGCTCCCATAACGCGTTTATCGGGTAATTCGGATAAAATGATTTTAA
>SDBU01004419.1_pt1 | contig 17228 bp, 22 predicted proteins | sample 2277071 | NCBI WGS metagenome assembly SDBU01 (sample SAMN10397929, study PRJNA504765) | marine sediment metagenome | isolation source: marine sediment core GS08_GC12, 126 cmbsf | place: Arctic Ocean: Gakkel Ridge, Loki's castle | collected 2008 | reverse complement strand
ACCGTACGCCGCTTCAGATTACGTACGACGATGTAATGATCGACGGCCATATTAACGGCATAATTAATTCGATCAAGAACAAGATAAAGGCAAAGGAGTTCATGATCGTCAACGAGGATGGAAGTGAAGACGAGGACTCCACCGACCTATTCAAAAAGAAGTGGTTCTTTAAATACCTCGATGAGGCTGTAATGGCTAAATTTCGAGGCTTCTCATTGCTAGAGCTGGGAGATATAGAGGATGATGGATTTCCTAATATGAAGTCTGTTAATCGCCGCCACGTTGTTCCTGAATGGAATATAGTAAAGAAGGATACATTCTCTACCGATAAGGACTCTGGGTTCGATTACATGAGCGAGGAAAATATTAATTGGTTCATATTCTTAGGGGATCCAAAGGACTACGGATTGCTTAATTGCGTTTCGCCGCACGCCCTATCGAAGAAGAATGTACTTTCAGCCGCCTGGCAGCATGCTGAATTATTCGGAATGCCTATACGTATAGGTAAAACGGATATAAATGACAACGACCGAAGAAAGTCAATGGAGCGCATGCTTTCTAATATGGGGCGCGCCGCCTGGGGATTGTTCGATAAGGAGGATGAGCTTGAGTTGGTGCAAGGTAGCCGCACCGATGCCTCTAAAGTATATACCGAGCCAATAAGGATATCTAACCAAGAAATGAGCAAGGCTTTAGCCGGGCAAGTTGGCGTGTTTGATGAGAAATCGTTTGTAGGGTCGGCCGAGATCGGCGAGCGTTTGTTCCACGAGTTTATAATGAGCGATTCTCGCAATATACAATTCGATATAAATGGCGAACTGATACCGAGGATGCAATTCCACGGTATGGTGAAGCAAGGAAAGTCTTTCGTATGGAAAACCGAGGAGACGCTTACAACCGTGCAAAAGACCGAGATTATTACAAAGCTATCTTCGTTCTATGTAATAACACCGGAGGAGGTTGAGGCTCAAACGGGCGTGAAGATTGAAGCCCTTAAAAATACCATTCCAAGTCCGGAGCAAACGGAGGGCGAAACGGTCAGTTCGGTTATGCCTATAATAGAGGAATTATACAAAAAGATACTATAAATGGCACGTACAATTCAGGAAATATACGATGAAATTATTGACGAGAAGGAAACGTTTTCCAGTCTCGATGATCTAGTGCCAAACCCGGAAACAAGCCAGACGTTCCTTACCCAGCTAACGAGCGCCTCTCAGGTTGCTGTATGGCGGCTTGTATTTTGGGTCGTAGCCTTTGCCATATTTACGCACGAGAAACTGTTTGACGAGTTTATTGACGACGTAGAACAACGAGCAAAGGATGTTATTCCGGCAATTACCCGATATTATGTTATAGAGGCATTGAAATTCCAGAACGGAGATGCCCTTGTATTTAACGAGGATACAAGTAAGTTCGAGTACGACGATACGACATCCACAACAGCCCAGGCGAAGCAAATTGTAACCCAGGCATCGGCCAGGGATATAAATCAAACGGTCATTATCAAGGTGGCGGAATCGGATGGGGCTGGCGGCCTTCAGAAACTAACCGTGCCGGAGCTTGCGGCATTTACTGGGTATGTCGATGATATCAAGATTGCGGGAACAAAGACTATAATAATAAGCGACGACCCTGATACATTAAAGATGGCCTATACTATTCAGTACGACCCTCAGTTAATGAAGTCGGATGGGTCTCTTATAGAGGACGGATCATTTCCAGTACAAGAAGCAATAGACGGATACATAGCCGTCCCGGCCGATGGGTCAGAGGGAGGCCTTCCGTTCAACTCCGTTTTCAGAGTGCAAGACTTGACAGATGCAATACAAGCGGCCACGGGCGTTATAAACGCTGTCGCAGATGTGGTGGAGGCAAAGTTTGGCGTATTGGCGTTCTCTGATATACTACTTGTTACAACGGAGGATTATCTGCCTAACGCCGGGTACTTGGCAACCGACCCATCGCCTATTGTTGTATTGACGCCGTTAAATTACGACGATTCTATTACATACACGGCCGGAGACCAAAGAAGGTTTGAGGGCATAGTATATGAAGCGAATGTAAACATCGGAGCCCCTGAGGTATTTGACCCTGCTAAATGGGATACGGTTTCGAATATTACCTATTTAAGTGTCTAAATTTAACGTCAATTACAGAGATCTCGTTACCGAGTTTATTCCGCACTTTATGCGGAAGCCGAGGATGCTGTCTACTATGTTCTCGAGCATTGCCGCACTACAAAGCCTGAATAATAATGGCGTTCCGGTATCGGCTTTCGGTCAGTTGGTTTTGAGCTTGTTTCAGTTTCAGGTTTTTATAAGGAATTTCATTCACTTTGACGCCCGAACTATTTACCTAGAGAAATACCTGAACGATATATACGACCCGGTTCAGAAACGAATAATAATAACGAACGATAATACTTCTCATGTGCTTTACTTGTTCAATGATGCCGAGCAACGCGCTCCCGTATTTTTCTATAACAACTGGGACGACACTATAAACTACATAGTCGACGATCGATCGGTAACCGGGAACAAGGTATACAAGGCAACCTCTCCGAACCTAAACGATCAGCCGCCGAGCGCTAATTGGGACTTTGTGAAAGACCTGACATTTGTATTCAGTAAAGATGATGAGTTTCCGGTTGATTATCAGATAGAGATACCGCTTGACGTTACATTACAGCCCGATTATAGCAGCGAGCGTATAAGATCTCAAATAGACCTATTAAACGCCGCCGGGCGTACGTATAACGGCGTGCAGTTGGGCTTAACGACAAACATATTTTTCACTAACATACAGTAAGATGGACAAACTGAAAACAACAAACGTAGGGGGATTCCCTCTAGTATTAGACGATTTAAGATGGTTCTTCGGAAGGCTAGGAGCGCCAAATGATGGGATATATCAAGCGTTCAATAACATCCTAAGAGGATACGGAGACGACTTTATCGTTCAGGGATGTATAGAGGGCGGTGCGCCGGGTGCGATAACATTAACCGAGGGGTGGGTTATGCTTGGCGGCGAGCTTATAAAGGTCGATGCCCAAGCGGCATTCGACGAGGCTACGGAAAACACGTTTGTAAAGGCTACGACATTCGATTCTCGTGGCCTTAAAGCATTTCAGAATGGATCCTCAGATGATACCTACGAGAAGAACCGAGCAAGCATAAGCGGATCGGGCGGATCGTTGGCATTTAACGGTATCAGGTTCGCTGAAATGAATGTAGCCGAGACGCTAAATGCTTCATCGGTTTCTGGAACAGTGGTTATTAAAAAGAAAATAATCGAGATCGGTGATTGGAATATGGATACGGACGCTACTAGGCTTATTGTTCATGGCATAACAGCATCTATTGACAAATTCAAATCAGTCCAAGTAACTATTATAGCTGATAATGGTCTTTCATCGATTCCTTTGACATTTAATAGTGCAGCAGGAGTTGCGCAAGGCTCAATAGGATCAATAGAAGGGATTGTTTTAAAATCAATAACTCTATCAAGAACTACTGGCGGTACATTCGATACCACGAATTATAATGCAACATCTTTTAACAGGGGGTTTATAACAATCGAATACGAAGTATAATGCTCACAGAGGAACAACAAGATGATCTGTTCGAGAAAATACGGACGCGCATAGTGACCGTATTTTCGCTATCGCTTGTTCTATACGAGGATATAGTAGCTGATTTCAGGGAGGCTTTGTTTGATGGTTACGGAGGAGGGTTTGGCGACTTTGATGACGACGCTACTAAAAAGGAGCTATTAAGGAAACTCGATATAAATTCTAATAGGTTGGCGGCCGCAAAGAATTACCAGCAAACGAACGACATGGGTAATTTTATACTAGACGAGAAGGGTGTTATACGCTCGTTCAGTGACTTCAGGGTTGATGCCCAGAAGGTATTTGATAAATACAACGAAACGTGGCTTCAAACCGAATTCGAGACTATAGTGGCACAAGGGCAAGCGGCATCGAGTTGGGTGGATGCTCAAAAAACCAAAGCCACGTTCCCTTTCATTAAATACCAAACGGCGGCCGACGAAAAGGTAAGGCCTCAGCACGCCGAATGGGATAACATAGTACGCAAGGTCGATGATCCGTTTTGGGATAGCCATTACCCGCCTAACGGCTTTAATTGCCGGTGTATAGCCGTCGAGGTAGCCGATGAAAATGTAACGAGCCTCGCGGGTGTATCCCGGCTCGACAAAGAAGATATATTCGCTATAAACCCAGGTAAAGATCAATTTCTATTCAAGACCGGAGGACTAGGACCTCATCCATACTTTGAGGTTCCAGCCAACCACGAGGCATTAAAGAATAATAATTTTGGGCTTCCATTGCCCGCTAAATCAAAAGCGGCATGACGGTCATAAAGCGAGGTTCATTCAATATAAATGGCTCTATACGCAAGCTAAAGAGGAAGAAAAGCACGCTCCCGCGCCAGGTTGGTAACGTGGCCAAGTTGCATTTCCTTGATAGTTTTCGCCGTATGGGCTTTACCGATAACTCGCTTCAACGTTGGCAGAAAAGGCGCGCTCGCCGAGGCTCGGGCTTTGAGCCGTCCAACCTTACAAAGAGCGGCCGATTGAAACGAGACATCCGCGTAAAGGCAGCCACGTTTGCCCGTACCGTAATAGGTACTAGTCGAGTAGTGTATGCGGCCATACATAATTTCGGACTAAAGGGATTAGCCTTCGGAAAGATACCGTTTGACATGCCAAAGCGTCAATTCATCGGCGATAGCAAGGTAATGGATAGAAAGATAATCAAGGTAATAGACAGGGAGATTAGGAAGATATTTTAATGGGAGTAAAGTTAGGCATATACGAAGCAATAAAGGCGGCTCTAGAGGCGCTCGTTGATGGCAATGGTGTCAGGTGCATCGAAACTGTCGGTATATGGAACAACCAATTTACTCACGAAGAAGAGGAGACGGCGGTTAATTACCCGGCCGTGTACGTTGAGTTTTCATCGATACCCTGGGATACAACCAATATCCAGCCTATAAAGGTAATCGATAAAGGGAATAAAATAGGCGAGCAAAAAGCTCAGCCCGTTATTATTACGCTTCATTGCGGTTTCTCCGATCTAGACGATGCCACACTTGCATTTGAAAATATAGAGCCTATACTTGAAAAGATATTTTTCGGCATACAGGGCATTACGGCGTTATGCGTTACGGCATTATTGCGATCAGATGAGCGCCAAGACGTTGAGCATGATAGGGTATTGGATTGGCAAATGGATTTCACTACTTCATTCCAGCAACCCGGAGAGGACGACGGCACACTTACCAAGATAGACCCAAATACATTAACGCTAGAGCTGACTAGGGATCTAGATATACATCCCGATACGGTTGGCGATATAAGAACAGGACCGGAGTAATGATAACAGAAAGAGGAGTAAGAAACAAAAGGGCTAAGTATATACAGGAAACTGTAAGAAATTCGACGCGTACCGATGAGGCCGTCTCAAGGCTATCAAAAGAACTTTTTCTATCTGAAAGAACTATATATAACGACTTGGCAAAAAGCGTTTATTAACTGCAACTATTACTCAAACCGAATTTTGATAGGGAAATTCTATTTATGTTTGTAGCGTTGGTTTAATACAAGAACACCAAAAATGGAATTAAAAGCACCCAAATATATTTCAAGCGTGACGCAAGAGTCCGCTGATATATTTCTTTTTGAGCCAATCGGCGAGGGCGGTGTTAATGGTCAGGAGTTTGCAGACGAAATTCAGTTACTAGATCAGTTCGGGGTAAAAAATATCAATATCCACATCAATACTGGCGGAGGCGAGGTTGTTGAGGGACAAGCTATATTTTCAGCGATGGTCAATAGTAAGGCGCACATCACTACCATAGCAGAGGGCACGGTTGCCAGCATGGGAGCGGTTATATTACTAGGCGGTGATACTATAAAGATGACCGAATTTGCTCGCCTGATGTTCCACGGACCTCGAATACCTAACGGAGCAGATCCGGACGCCAACCAGCAAGCTGCAATCGACGCACTGACCGGTTCGCTTGAAGTGATATTGAAAAGCCGTACCGGAAAAGGAAAGACAGAAATCGCAGCTATGTTAGCGGGCGATGATGTATGGCTTACTCCAGCGGAAGCCCTAGCGGGTAAGTTCGTTGACGAGATTGTAACCATAAAGCATTTAAAGGAGTCAAAGAGACAGCCCAAATCGGATATCGCGGCGACCCTTGCAACTATTATAAACAAACAAGAAGAACCAAAATCAGAACCAATGAAAAATCTTTGCGCTTACCTAGAAATTAACGAAAGTTCAACCGAAGCAGCAGTTATCGAAGCAGTTAAAAAGATTGCCGGGGACTTAAAAACCGCAAACGAGAGCCTTGTAACAGCAACCGCTGAGGCGACCAAAAAAGATGAAAAAATTACAGCCCTAGAGGCGACCTTAACGGGATTCCAGGATGCAAAAGCTACTTCCGAGGAGGAGCTTTTAAAGGAGACTGTTGACGCGGGCATAGAGGCCGGAAAATTGGTAGCTGAAAAGAAAGATGAATACCTTACTACCTTTAAAGGTAACCGCGCGGGACTTGTTCTTATTGTAGGCGACATGAAAAAGGTTGGCGGAAAAGCTCCGACTGTCACAAATGAATTGACGGAAACGGGCGAAGGCGTTATCAGCGCAGAGCTGAAAGCTAAAGGATGGAGAAACCTCGAGCAAGAGGAGCCAAGCTTGGCGAAAAAGATTATGAGCGACCACAACGAATTGTATAAAGCAATGTACAAGGAAGAGTATCAAGTAGACGCTCCGGTTGCTGAGTAAGAGAAAAGAAAAAACAAAAAACCAATAATTCAAGATCATGGCAGACAAGACAGTAAAGCACCCATTTGGAGACGCGACAGTTGTGGCTCTAACCGCAGCGGGCGACCAAGCGATAGTAATCGGAAACGATTTAACCGTAGTGGACGGTGTAACGGTTGAGGCAACCGCAGACAGAACCTTGAACTTGTCGGTTTCAGCCGGTGTTTCTATTGGAGCACGTCTTTTGGTTAAAACCAAAACGAACGCAGCAGAGGACACGATTTACGGAACGCTGATTACATCGGTCAACCTAGCGGGCGTGGCTGGAAAAACTTTTACTCAGGAATATACTTGGGACGGAATAGCATTTGTTCCTCAGGGCGAAGCTGAGCAAATCGACTAATAATTAAGATCGAAAAACATAAGATCGAAAATAGTATAATCAATTAATAAGAGAGATCATGGCAATTCAAAAAGAAGTCTGGGTAAGGGACATACAAGAGCAACTATTCGCTGGAAAGAGCGAGTTTTTAAGAATGTCAACCAGTCACGACGAGTTTGTCGAGGACAAGACGGTTCACGTACCGCAAGCCGGGACTATTCCTGGGGCAACAAAAAACCGTGCTATTGTGCCAGCCGTGATCAAGAAGCGCACCGATACGGATCTTTCATACAATCTTGATGATTACACGACTGACCCAATCTACATCGACGACATCGATGAGATCCAGACAAGCTATGCGAAGCGCGAGTCTGTATTGAAGCAGCACGTAAACGTATTGAAAGACCGTTTAGCTCTTGAAACGCTTCACGATTGGTCAACCGATAGTACTGCGGCCAACCAAATCAGAACAACGGGTGTGGCTGTAAATACCAACCTACCTCCTGGCGCGGCGGGTACAAGAAATAAATTGACAGTTGCCGACCTTGCGTCAGTTGCAAAGGTATTAGATGAGGCAAACGTTCCGGACGACGGAAGGGTTCTTATTTTACCCCCAGCAATGTATTACGAGATCTTTACGATTAACGACTTGATTAAGTCTGACATCGCGGGTAAATTAACATTACCAGAAGGTGTTGCCGGGCGAATCTTAGGGTTCGATGTTATAAAGAGAAACGGAACGGTCATTTATGACGACACCGGAACGCCGATACTAAAGGCAGTTGGGGCGGCTTCGGCTGGCGACGACAACTTCGGCGGCCTTGCATGGCATCCCGAATTCGTTTCTTTTGCAAAGGGAGCAATCAAAATGTTCGACAATATTGACGACCCCACGTTGTATGGTTCGGTATACTCCGCCTTAGTACTTGCGGCGGGCAAGAAGTTGCGAAGCGACGAAGCTGGTATCGTAAACCTTATCCAAGCGTAAGCAAGGAGAAAAACAAAAAACCGAATGGAGCTCTTTATAGAGCTCCATTCTTTCACTAAAAACCAAAAACTACAAGTTATGAAATTGACCAAAGAACAACTCACGGAAAAAGGAGCTTATTATTTTGAGAACAAAGAAGTCCAGGTAATGTTCGCGACGCCGGACGGACAGTTCTTTCATGCCAACGCAAGGCAATACGCTGACGGGCATGCTGCCTCGATCAACGAAGAGGTAATTACGATTGAAAGATCGGATTTGAAAAGCAAAAAGACGGCCACGGCCGACAAAAAAGAGGAAGAAAAAAAGCCTCTAGAGAAGATGACCGTAAAAGAATTAGAGGTTGAAGTTAAAGCCCTTGAAGGCATCGATGAAGATGAGATCGAGGCGGTAATGAGCTTGAGCCCAAAAAGTAAAATCGCTGACTACGTTAAGTCCTACGAAGCTCCGGCTAAAGAGGACGACGAAGAAGAAACTGCTAGTGATGGCGGCGAAGCTTCTGGAGACGAAGACGACGAAAGCAAGGAATAATCATCTATTAAAATATATCTAGGATGGCTTTTAATGACGTCGTATTTCAAAGAGGACAGGGTGGCCTAGGAAGGCCATTAGCGGGCAGGGATCATGTTTCTGGAATGGTTTTTTATATTACCGGAGCTCTTCCAGCTGGCTTTGCCGCTGACGACCGAATTAAGAAAGTATTTTCGGTCAACGAGGCTGAAAATCTTGGCATCGTTGACACCCACTCTGACGAAACTTTAGGCGCGGGCGGACTTGTACTTATCGGAGGAGACTGGGTAATCGGAGAAACAGCCACTATACTAATTGATGGAGCGGTTCTGGCAACGTTTGTCGCTACGGTTGCTACGGTTGCAAATGTCGTCGCTGGTTTAGTTGCCGCCGTTAATGCTGGCACCGATACCGGTGTTACTCACGGATGGTCAGCCGTGGATACAGCATCGACGACGGTAACGTTGACTCAACCAGCTAAACTAGGAATAAGAAATAACGGAGGCGGAATCACATTTACTGAAGTTTCGGCTGCTGGTACTGGAGTACCTACTCAGTTTTCAGCCGGAGTTGGTTCTCAGCTTGCGTACATACATTATCATATTTCAGAATACTTCAGGTTGCAGCCTGATGGCGAATTGTTTGTTTCCTTGAATGCTCAAGGGGTATACGATGCAACAGAAATCGAGACTATGCAAACTTTTGCAAAAGGCGAGATTCGACAGACAGGAATACTGGTTACACATGAAGCATACGCGGCCTCTCATTCAACCGTTACCCAGGGTATATTGGATACCCTAGAAACCAACCATCAGCCAACGACAGCGGTCTTTCACTCTGACTTTAGCACGACAACCGTTTCGGCTCTTTCGACACTTACAACGCTTTCAAACGAGCGTATAACGGTTACTATTGGCGAGGAAGGTGATTGGCATCAGTTAGCGTACTCGAATACTAAAGCATATCAAATAGGCGAGAAGGCTACGTTCCAGGGCGGATCATATATTTCTAAGTCTGCTACAACCGGGAACTCTCCGTGGGATGCTTCTAAATGGACTTTCCTTAGAGAAAACCTACAAACCATCAGCGGGTTCTCTATTGGCACAATGGGCGCGGTTCTAGGCCACTTGAGTCTTGCAAGCGTACACCTGAGCATTGCATGGGTTGAGAAGTTTAACATCGTTTCTACGGGCGATACTACCCTTGATGAGATTGCATTTGCAACTGGCGAGCTGGATAAGGATGTAACCCTTGCACTGAAAAATACCCTCGATAACTTCCATTATACATTCCTGAGAAAGCACGAAGGAATATCCGGTACGTATCACAATGATAGCTGGACGGCAATAGCCGAGACGGACGACTTTTCAACGCAAGAAAACGTTCGTACAATGGACAAGGCGGTAAGAAATATACGCACAAACGTTGTTCCAAACCTATCAGGACCTCTTTATGTAAATATTGACGGAACATTAACCGAAGACACAATAGCGTTATTCAAGAACGATGCGGAGCGCGCCACCTTGCAAATGGTAACCGATGCGGAGCTGAGCGCACAAGAGGTAACGATTAACCCGTCCCAAAATGTACTCGCTACATCGAAGATTATCATTGGTGTAAAACTTGTTCCGGTTGGCGTTGGCAGAGAAATTGAAGTTAATATAGGATTCGAAGTTAAAATAGGATAAAAATGGCAGCAACTTTAGTCAACGGAAAGGCGTACGATTATGTAAATATCGTATTCAGTATTTTAGGAGTATCGCTTCCTAGTATAACTGCTATAAACTACGTAGAGGAGCAAGACAAGGTCAATAATATGGGCGCATCCAATCGCCCGGTATCTAGAGGCCACGGAGCTATTGACTCTAATGGTTCTATTGAGCTGTCAATGAACGACATTGAGGCGTTGCGTGACGTAGCCCCAGACGGTTCGTTGCTAAAGATTCCAGCCTTTGATATTGTTGTAACCTATTTGAACCCTGAAAATATTGTACGAAACCACGTTTTGCGGTTCGTTGAATTCAAGAACGACGGATCTGAAGCATCTTCTGGGGATACTGATATTAAAAAGACTTTAGACCTAGTTATAGGCGACGTTAAGTATAGATAATAATCCATTAACAAACTGACCATGAGCGGAATTGACCGAACGCCAAAATACGAGATTGAAATAGAGGGAAAGAAATGCCAACTTCGAGAGCTCGACAGACAGACCCTCGAAATTTGCCTCGGCCTTGTAATGAATACAAATGGACCTCCTCAGTACATTAAGGCTGGAGAGATTATTTTAAAGACTTGTTTCGTTAGTGGGGATAAAGAAATACTGGAGGATGATAAATTACTTGTAGGCGCGGCGATGACGGCCTATGAGCTAATCGAGATAAAAGAGGCAACGCTAAAAAAAATCTAAGTAAGCACAAAATACAGAAAGACGGCCGTGGCGGTTTAAAGCAGTACGACGCTTTAATCCGCTTTTTTTATATGGAAAACCCGGATGATTTAAGCGACGACGAACATTGTAAACGACAGGCCGAAATACACTTCCTCGCAGACATGGAATTAGTACAATTAGATATAAAATAATATGCCCGCCAGGAATGTCGAATATATAATTAGCCTACGTGATAGGATTAGCCGAAAGCTAAAAGTAGTCGAGCGTCACACGAGATCCGTTGACCGCTCGATGCTTAGTCTTCGCTCAACCGTTGCAACGGTTTTCACTGGCTTTGCGGCGGCGGCGGTTATACGAGATATCATCAAGGTTGGATCTAACTTTGAGCAATTACAAATATCATTTGAGACGATGCTGGGGTCGGCCGAAAAGGCAACTCAGTTAATCAAGGACTTAACGCAGTTTGCCATCAAGACACCATTCGAGCTCAAGGATGTCTCGAAGGGGGCGAAGTCTCTACTCGCTTTTGGTATCGCCAATGAGAAAATAATACCTACACTTAGAAGCCTGGGTGATGTTGCGGCCGGGCTTTCTGTGCCTATTGAGCGCCTGATCCTAAACTTCGGCCAAGTTAAAACCCAGGGGCGGCTTACGGGGCGAGAATTACGCGATTTCGCTATTGCTGGTGTACCGTTGCTTAATGAGTTGGCTAAAGTCATATTCAAGACATCCGAGACAACAGACAAAATGCGTGCCTCGATTACATCGATGGTAACGAAGGGGGATATTGGCTTCAAGGTTGTCGAGCAAGCCTTTAAAAATATGTCTGGAGAGGGAGGTAAATTCTTCAACCTTATGCAAAAGCAAACCGCATCAACGGGAGGCCAGATCTCAAACCTACGAGACGTGGTTGCATTACTCGAGGATGATCTATTTAAGAAATTTCAACCCGCACTTAATGCCGGGGTACAAAGCCTTCAGAATTTAATTGCAAGCCTCAGGACGAATGTGGATACAGTTATAAACGTTCTATCGGTGCTTAAAAAACTAATACTCATCTGGATTTCATATAAGGCCATACTTATTTCCGTAAATCTTATAACGAAGGTTCTTCGGTTGGGTATGATAGCCCTAAGAATAGCAACCGTGGCTTTTTCTCGCGGTCTACGTAGCGCGATTTTCTTAATGAAGGGCTTCCGAACCGCACTAGCCACGACGGGTATTGGCTTACTTGCTATTGCGTTAGGTTTTTTTATAGATAAGTTGACGACACTATCTGGGAAAACGAGCGTTCAGATAAGGCTTCAGAACAAGATAAATAAATCCTTTGAAGTTGCCGCTACTAGAACCGATAGACAAACAGGCAAGCTCCAGGATTTGATCATCTTGCTAAATAGCAAAACGAAAGCCGACTTCGTCCAGAAACGAGCGCTGCAAGAGCTACAAAAACTATTCCCTTCTTACTTCAATAGTCTTGATATAGAGAAGGCGAAACTTGTAGACATAGAATTACTTCAAAAAAAGATAGCCGAGGGTAACCGCCTCCGCGCGCTCATGTTATTAAGGACGGCGGCTCAAGAGAAGCTGGAAAAATTTAAGACGGCCAGAACGATACCAGCTCTCCGTGGAAGTGCGGCGGCCGAAAGACAATCAGATGCGAGAGAAAAGAGGCTGAGGCAAATGAGAGGCATAGTTGCAAAGCTAACAAAGGATGCAAGGAATGTCGCAGATAATATAGCAAGGCTTGAGATTCAGGAGAAGATAGATAAGATAAAAGCAAAGATTAAAACGGGCGAAGATATAAGCACCGAGGAGCAGCTAGCTAAAGACAAATCCACGGGAACTATAATAAGATCGGCCGCGCCAAAAACATTCAATATCAATATCGAGCAGCTTGTAGGAGAGATAAATAACAATGTTCAGAACATGACAGAAGGCATGGCTCAGAGTAAGGAAATAGTAGTTCAAGGCCTATTGGCCGCCCTTAACGATACCCAAAGTAAGGTAACATGACATTCGTAAGAGTATTCGAAGAGCCGAAAGGCTTGCCAACAAAGCAGCCGGTCGAGTTCGAGACAAGGCTTATAGATCTAGAGGAGGCCTCGTTCAAGAGCATGCTCGGGACTCCGGTATTTAGTCAAATAGAATTCGAGGCCGGGAGGTATTTCGAGCTCGATGATATAAAAAAGGAAAACCCGATAAAATACGAGGGCATTATACTTCAGACCGTACTGGCCGAGGTTACGCAAACAAAGAACATAATAACCACATCGATACAAGGGCGCGACGGAACGGTAAAAGAGTATATCAGTAAAGGCGACTTTCTTATAACCATTACGGGCGGCGTAATAGGCGAGACGATAGATGGAATAGTTACTGATATAAATGGATTTTATCCCGAAGTCGATGTTCGGCGGTTGGCTCAGATATGCGAGATACCCGATGCGGTTACCGTAACGAGCGAATTCCTTGAGTTTTTTAATATAAGAGAAGTGGTTATTACGGACTATAATTTTGCTCAACTTCAGGGTACTAGGGACTTTCAGCCGTTCCAGATAACCATGTTATCGGATTCGCCTATACAGCTGAACGAGCTTGTAACGCCTAGAATAATTAATATACAAACCCGAGTTCCGGCCGAGCCTATACTTGTAGATAGGCAGCTTACAAACGAAACGACATAATGAAACGACTGGTAAGCCAAATACAAATCGGGAACTTTACTTTCGACTACGTTACAGATGTATTAATAGATACGTCATGGGATACGTTTACTGATACGGCCGTCATTACATTGCCAAATAAATTCCTAAAAGATAACAAGGATATAGTCGTTGGCGATAACAATGTATTCAAGCGAGGCGATAGGGTGTTGATAGGACTAGGATACTTTCCTTTGCTAAAGGAGCGGTTTCGGGGGTATGTATCCCGCATAAAACCAGATGGACCTCTGGTTATAGAATGCGAAGATCGTATGTGGATTCTAAAGCAAAAAAACCTTAAATCGAAGGCATTTAGGAGCGCGACAATAAAAGACGTTGTAGATTATGCTGCGGCCGGGGAGGATATAGACTACGATGATCCGACGGCCATAATTGGCGACTTCGAGATCGATAATAAAAACTTCATAAACTCGGTCGAGGTGTTCAACGTACTGAAACGACGGTTCGGCTATAAGATATATTATTTGGGCGATAGGCTTCAGGTTCGGGGGCTTAATTCTGTACTGGCTCTGGATAACCCGATTCATGCTCTTGATTTCCAAAATAACATAATACAATCAAATCTCGATTATCAGCGCGAGGATGATATTAATATCGTTATAAAGGCCGAAAGCATCGGTTCGGATAACAAAAGGATTATATTATTTGGGTTTAAAGAGGACGGCAAAACCATTGTTCGCGAGCTACAGAAGGAAGGCGAGCGGCGTTCGTTAAAGATGTATAATGTATCTAAGGCGGATTTGAAAAAGGAAATAATCCGGGTGATAGATAATTATATATATGAGGGTTATTCCGGTCAATTTGTTACATTTATAGAGCCTTACGTATTGCATGGCGATAGGATGGAGCTGATAGATGATAAGCATACCGAAAGAGAGGGGCGTTACTTGATAAAGAGCAATCAGATACGATTCGGAGTATCAACCGGGGGTCGGCAAACTATAACGTTACAAAATAGAATATTTTAATGCCGGGGATAAGAGAAATAATAGAGGAGTTTATTGAAAAGACTATCAATAAGGAAAAGTTCTATTCTTTGTATGGTACTGTCAAAAGCGTAGACGAGGCCGCTAGGACTTGTGTGGTTGATCCGATAGGCGACGAGGCAGAACGTAGCGAGGTGCGCTTACAAGGGGATATAGGCGCGGTTACGGGCGTTGTGCTAATACCTAAGGTCGGCTCAGTGGTTGGCATTACATTTGTAAACGATACGGCAGCTTTCGTCTCGCTTTATACCGAAGTGGATAAGGTTCTGATAGACACGGCCACGGCCGTGTTCAATGGCGGCGATAATGGCGGATTGATTAACATCACGGATCTGATCACAAAACTAAACAACGTCGAAAAGGATTTAAATATTATTAAAGGTATATTTATTTCATGGACGCCGGTCGCCAATGATGGCGGGGCGGTCTTAAAGGGTCTGGCCACGGCCTCATGGGCGGGCGATACATTGACGCCAACGATTAAAGGAGATTTAGAAGATACTAAAGTTACACACTAGATGGAAGATATACTATTTAAGGACGACGATTTAGATATAAAGAACGGGGACTTCAATGTGGGCAACTCAGACCAGCAAGGTATTGAATTAATATTAAGGGCTAGGCCGGGGCATTTCTATCAATTCCCCACTCTGGGTATTGGAATAGATACCTTGAAAATGGGAAGCATAAACTCGCAAGCCATAAGAAACCGTATCAAGGAGAATTTATTGGCCGATGGATATCGAATAAATAAACTCCTGGTGGGCAATACGGCTGATAAATTAGATATAAGCATAGACGCAACAAAAACGAAATGATAGTAGATAAAGGTCAAAGCATATTTGATGTAAATATGATGCTATTCGGTTCGCTCGAGGAGCTGTTTACGATGCTGAATGAAAACGGCCTGACTCTTAATTCTAAGCTAGTGGCCGGACAGGAGATAACTGCAACTACTACAAACCTCGGCGACGAGGACATTAAAAATTTTGTAATTTTAAAAGATATTCCGTACAATAACTCGCAAAGCGACGGCCTTCCTCCTTTATTTGAAGGGGATTATAACGTAGATTATAACGGAGACTATTTGTAATGGCGCAAAAAGATACAGCGGTACTTAAAGCCCAGGCAGACGCAACCATCAACACGAACGGTGCGAACGCCATCACCGGGGCGCTTCATAATGCGATGCTAAACGATATAATCGATAGCATGGTAAACAAGGATTCGGATTCCTTGAGCATTGTTACAAATGTATACAGATCGGCCTTGCAAGCTGTCACGGCCGCGACGGTGCAAATAACATTCAGTACGCCCCTGGCGAATGCTCTTTATGAGGTTATTATATTTGATCCGTTTGGTGTGGGGTTCGAGACAATCGCCGATAAACAACCAGAGGGATTTAAAATTGACGGATTAAGCTCGGGAAATATAATTTATTTAGTAATTTTAACAAATTGATAAAATGAAAAAACTGATTGTAATATTAGCATTAATCGTGTTGATCCCATTTACAGGATTATCCCAGCAAGAAGTTGGCGACCTTTCCGAGCAGCGTATTGATTACGATTTAGCTTTAGGCAGCACAAGCCTAGATACCAAAAACTTACTCGGATTCTCTAGGTTATCTTTCGAGCTTCGTTCAACAGGATTTGATGCCGCAGATGCGACGATACAGATTCAGAAAACGAACGGCGGCACGAATTATCTTGACATAGTCGGGGCTACGTTGATATTTAACTCTGGCTCGAATACTAATTTTATCGAGGTTGAAAATGCTAAAAATGCCAGGTACAGAGTCATTATAACGGTGGGTTCTGTTACAGTAGGTGCTTTACGAATTGAAATAGCTGCAACGAGATGAAAAAATTACTAACTATATTATTTACCCTACTATCGGTAACTGTATTTTCCCAGGGAATAACAGTTACCGTGGGTAGTATTGAGGGGAACTCGGATACCATAACGGGGACTATTGATGCTTCTCAAATCGAGGGGAATATTTCAGCTACTAATAGTGATTCCCTGGGAGGTGATTCTGCCGCCTTTTTTGTTGATATTTTAAATAACCAAAATATTTCTGGATTAAAAATATTCATAGATCAATTAGAGGGACTTGATGGTATAAAATCAGATTCTATTCTAGCTCAGTACTTTGGCGGCACAAGTGATTTTACAATAGGATTAACAGGCGATGATGTCACAATAGGAACCGACACTATATTTTTTGGGGCCTCTGTTTATGATGCCATTAATGATTTCTTGGGGATAGGAACAGAATCTACTAAACCCCTTACGTTAAAAGGAACTGGGGGGAATCCTAAATGGATAAATCTTAATGATGCAAATGGAACGTTATGGGGGATAGATGGTAATTCGGGTGGCATTCTTATTGAAGAAGAAGGAACAAACGATAAGAATCTGTTTATTGAAGATGGTGGAGACGTAGGG
>SDBU01004418.1_pt1 | contig 17232 bp, 17 predicted proteins | sample 2277071 | NCBI WGS metagenome assembly SDBU01 (sample SAMN10397929, study PRJNA504765) | marine sediment metagenome | isolation source: marine sediment core GS08_GC12, 126 cmbsf | place: Arctic Ocean: Gakkel Ridge, Loki's castle | collected 2008 | reverse complement strand
GAGCCAGGCAGTTCTTGGAGTAGACAGCATGGAGCGGTTCAACCATTTCGCCCAGCCGAGGCAGTACCAAATCAAAGTCATCCGTAACTTGTGTCATATATTGCAGCAGGTCCCGGTTTAGAAAGGGCATATCACAGGCAACAACAAGGTTGTAGAATGTTTCCGATGTGGTTATGCCGGTATATATACCAACCAGGGGGCCCCTAGCGGGGTAGGTATCGGTTACTATCCTCAACCTCGATGGACTGGTAAGCCCAGGGAGGGATTGTTTTGCCGCCGCAACTACAATGATATCACTATTAAAAAAGCCAAGTTTAAAGATTACCCGCTGTAGTAAGCTGGTACTGCTAATAGTTTCTAATGCTTTATTTCGCCCCAGGCGTAAGCCCTTGCCGCCAGCAAGAACGATACAACTTATATCCAAAGCACGTTTCTCGGTTTCTTCCCACTATTATATTATTGTACCATAAATTCAACCGTTTCTAAAGGAGTTGGCTAAAAAAGAACCGATATTCTTTCCGGGGAAATAGTTTTCCTTTGTGGGCAGGGAGGTAAAGCGAGCCGGGTTGAGGAAAAGGCAATCTTCTGGCTACAGTGCCGGGCTCAAAACTACGATTTGGGTGGTGGTGGGCAGGTGCTCTGGCCTGAATTCCACTTCGCTGACTTCCAGGCGGGTCACGTTTGTCTTTCCCTGGAGAAAGTCGTTCACGCCGGTTATGGGAAAATCGCATTTTTCAGTCTTGAAGTGCATCGGTATTATCACCTTGGGTGCCAGCTTATCAGAAATCTGACCGGCAACTTCAGCATCAATGGTGTAATACCCACCCACCGGGATAAGCAATATGTCTATCTGTCCCAGCTCGGCTATCTGCTTCTCGTTAAGCTGGTGCCCCAGGTCACCGAGGTGGCAGACCTTTATCCCGTCCAACTCAAAGCAGAATATTATGTTGCCACCCCTGAGTTTTCCTCCAGCCTCATCGTGAGCGGTGGGGATACCCCTGAATTTTATTCCCTTTGCCTCGGTGGTGCCGGCCTGCTTAACTACCACGGGATTACCCCTGACCGCACCAGCATTGTTGTGGTCGCCATGGCCGTGGCTTACGGTAACAATGTCAGCGGTTTCCTTTATCTCTCCGTAGCTTAAGCCGCCCCCGGTGACATAGGGGTCAGTAATTATTCTTACCCCGGTATCCGAAGAAATTATAAAGGAAGCGTGCCCTAACCACCTGATTATCATTGCTCAGTCCTCCTTTTAGTTTTTATGGTGTAGCTAAAGAAAGAACGAGGTTCACCAGAGTGCGAACGGGCACCCCGGTGGCTCCTTTCACCAGGTACCCCTGCTCCTTGTCGGTAAGGTTGGTGCCGGCAATATCCAGGTGTACCCAGGGGGTATCACCGGTAAACTCGGCGAGGAACTGGGCGGCGGTGATGGCACCGCCGTATCTGCCGCCGGCATTCTTAATATCGGCGATATCGCTCTTGTTTTGCTCTTTGTACTCGTCATACATCGGCATCTGCCAGATGCGCTCCCCGGCTTCGGTACCGCTGGCGATTACCTTGTCCACTAATGCCTGATTGTTGGCGAAAGCGCCGGTGCAGATATCACCCAGAGCTACCCGGCAGGCTCCGGTCAATGTAGCCACATCCACGATACGCTTAGCCCCAAGTTTTTTCGCATAGCTCAGGGCATCAGCCAGTGTCAGCCGGCCCTCGGCATCAGTAGAGATAATCTCAATAGTCTTCCCGTTCATCGCGGTGAGAACATCGCCGGGCTTCAGGGCATTGCCGCTGAGCAGGTTTTCCGCTGCCGGTATGAGGGCAGTAACATTGATTTTAGGTTTAAGCTGGGCGATAGCGCCCATGGCGGCGATTACGGCGGCTCCACCGGCCATGTCTCCCTTCATCTCTCCCATTCCCTCCGATGGCTTGATAGAAATGCCTCCAGAATCAAAGGTTATCCCTTTGCCCACCAGTACCAGGTCAAGCTCGCTGGAATCACCCCCCCTGTAGTTGAGAATGATAAACTTGGGTGGTTGCTGGCTTCCCTGGGCAACGCCGAGCAGTGCCCCCATGCCCAATTTCTGCATCTGCTCTCGCTCCAGAACACTGAGCTCAAGTCCGTGACTCTGGGCTGTCCTGGCGGCGGTTTCCGCCATGTGGCTGGGGGTCTCGTAGTTAGCCGGCTCGTTGACCATATCTCGAGCCAGGTTAGCTGCCTCGGCCAGAATCAGACCCTGGCGGCAGCCCTGTTCCAGGAGGGGGAGTTCGGTTTTACCCGCACTGACTATGCTCAGCCGTTTAATCTCACCGTGCTCCGGTTCTTTGGTTATGTGCTGGCGGAAGGAGTAGAGACCGAGCACGGCGCCTTCGGTTATGGCCCGGGCGGAGTCCCCCAGGGTGATACCGGCTACTCCCGCCCCCTGGGGAGTCGTGGCAATAACCTCAACATTCTTTTGACGGAGTAATCGGCAGGTCACGGCTACCGCCTGCCGAATCCTGTCCGGAGATAGCTCCTTCTTTTTGCCCAGCCCGGCAACCACTACCCGGCCTGACGGAAGCTTGCCCAAGCTGTGGACGAGGGTAAGTTCTTTCAGCTTACCCTTAATCTCGCCCTGGCGAATAAGCCGGGAGATGGCCCCATCCAGAGCCTTATCGATACTGGCTATGTCACCATCCAGCTTTTTCGTCCCTTCAAAGAGGTTAACTATGATAGCATCAGCCTTAGTCCGGGTAATATCGCCGGCGATAACTTTAATTTCCACGTAACTCTCCTTTTACCTTCTGGCTTCTTTTACAATCTTGTCCAGGACAGGGGTAATATCCCGGGAGGTGTCCACCACGTAGTGGTTACGAAGTATTTTCTCGGCGGTGCGCTTTAACCGCTGGTATACAGTCCAGTCGGCATCTGATTTTGCCCCCGGGTTTTCCTGCCTGGTTTTAAGTCGCTCCCGCACCAGTTCCGGCGGTGCCTCAACCCGCACCAGTATTAGCCTGGCATCCAGACGGTCAGCGATGCTATAAAGATGTTCCCGGTACCTCTCCGATAGATTGGTAGCATCCAGGATAATAGAGGCCCCTTGTTTAAGCATGCGTTCGATGAGGAGGTGCACCGTCCGAAATAGATAAGCACTTTCCTGCTGGCTGTAGCCCGGCGATGGGAAAAGAACCTTGCGCAGGGCATCACTTTCCAGAATGAGCGAGGGCAGCCTTTGTGCCAGTCTGGCACAGAAGTATGACTTTCCCGTTCCCGGTAAGCCGCTCACGGCAATAAAAGTTGGCCCGGCTACCAGTTCCGGAAGCTCACCCAGGCTCTCGGTTAGTCGGTCAACATCGGGAAGAAGTTGGGTGTCTGGCATATAATCCACCCTTTGGACTAATTTTACGTGGCCAGACGACCAAAGTCAATTGACTTGACCATCAGGTAAAACTAAACTGGGGTTGAGGGAGAAGGAGGCGGCGATGGGGAGGTTGAGGCGATGGGGAGGTAGGGGAGGGGCTATAGTTGGTACTAGTTCAATTATAGCTTTCTCGCCTTAAATGTTTCAATCCTCCCAATGAGTTCGCTAAGATAGCCGAGAGATTCATTTAGACCTGGGTAGAAGTCTTCGGGATGAGCACACTCATTTCGGCGATTTAAAAGTCCGTGTAGTGCTTTTTTCGCGGTTTTTCCTAAGAATCCTATTTCTTTAGCAGCCTCAATTACATGAAAATCTGACTGTTCACGAAGGTCTTCGGGAGCGGTGAGTTTCCAGTTTGATCTTGCTGTTTTAAGTTTTACGAAGCCGTCCTCAGCAAGCTTCTCGTGGAAAAAATCGATGAAAGCTGCCCATGCCATGACGTGCGCGGCTCTAAATAGTTCGCTCTCAACGCACCTCAAAGCCTGTCTAAAGAGGTCGTCTTGCTTTAGGGACAGCCCCGCAATGCGGTTGTAGCTTTGCTCGACTGTTATTATCCGAGAGGGTGATGTCTCAATTTTTGCTAAAGCAGACCTAGCTACTTGGCGAAAGATAGCGATTCTTTCTAAGACTTCACTAATATTCACTCACTACTTCCCAAATAAGTGTTCCTTCATGGCTTTAAAGATTTCTTCATACACCCTGCTGTTTGTCGTTTCAGGCAAGGTTAGCTGGAGATTTATAGTCAGAGACTCAAGCCCTAGTGTTTTCGAAGCAGCAGGTGGAGGTGGAGCAGTAGGTACTGCTGGCTCTCCAGTAACAGGTTCAGAAACCTCAAATATGGCGTCGGTACAAAGTTTCTGAAAAGTCAAAACCATCGCTGACACTACCTTTTCTCCAAAGGTTGTCTGGGAGCTGAAGAAATTACGTAGAGCCTCTGAATCTTTTTGATGTGCATCAGAATACATCTTGAATAGGTCAGCGTAGGCTTCTCTTATTGCGTTGCCTAGTACAACGGGAGCTTCTGCTTTGTTCCTGAACTTCTTGTAAGTTTCAGTCGGTACCCCTGCACTGTCGAGGAAACCAATAAATTTTAGTACAGGAAGCATCCTTTGGTCATTAGAAGATTTGAAACCAGCAGTCATAAGATAATTCTTAGTCACTTTCGAGGGCACTCCAGCGGTCTGGACATGTTTCATGAAATTTCTTAATTTCCCCGTAACTAAAATATAAGGATATTCAGCCATTATACCCTCCTCCGCATAATTTGTTCTGCACCATATTAAGAACTTTTGTACTAATTATACCATGTTTATATTACATAAAGAAGTGGTATTCTGTCTAGCAAACACCAGATGCCCTCCCCCCGCCCCGCCCAAAACCCCGGCTCCAAACAGTGTTGCCAGCGCGCAGAACAGGGTGGCGTCATACCAGAAGCCCGCGGGAAAGAGCATTATCAGGTAGTCCCTGGCCGGGTCAAGCTGCCAGAACTCGTTGCTGAAGCTGATGAGGTGAAACTGCCAGAATAGCCGGTCAAAGTTTAGTAGCGTGCCCAACCCCAGTGCCAGCATCAGGGCCAGGGTAATGCCACTGCCCCCAACCATCGCCCACGCCAGCTCTCGCCAGTACTTTTTCCCCCGCCATAGGAGGTAGACCCCGGTATAGGCTAAAACATAAAGAAGCGTCCCCAGCCCGACCCGGTAGCCCAGCCAGATAAGCTCTTTCACGTCTTTTAGGTGAATTACCTCCCGCTGGTTAAACAGAACAAAAGGCTTGCCGTCTTTCAGCACGGTAAGGTTGATATATTCTTCACCCGAATTGAAGTAGCCAATCAGTCCGCTGGCGGCTTTCTCCAGCTCTGAGCTAGCCAGTCTCGTGGTCCGGCTGACATCGTATTTCTCGAAGCCATACTTATAAAGCCAGAGACTATTTACTGCCCCGCTGATGCTGGCCGTGAGCAGCAGTAAGGGCAGGCAGAGCATAAAGAGCCATTTGGCGGCAATGCCCGGAATCCTCAACTTTACCTCCAGAGACCGTTATCCCGATTGTACACCGTCGGCGGCAAAAATCATAGAGATTAGCCCGGGCGCTCCGGTTTCATTGACACCTGGGGGGTTAGACAGTAACATAGTGCCATGCTGGCCAAGGTAAAAAGCTGTGCCGTAGTGGGGCTGGAGGGGGCAATTGTCGAAGTTGAGGTAGATATTTCCGCCGGCCTGCCGTCGTTTACCATCGTCGGTCTGCCGGACGCGGCTGTTCAGGAGGCAAAGGAGAGGGTGCGCGCCGCTATTCGCAACTCCGGCTTCAGCTTTCCCACCAGGCGCATCGTGGTTAACCTTGCCCCGGCCGACCTCAAGAAAGCGGGGCCGGCCTACGACTTACCCATTGCCATTGGCATACTGCTTAGCTCGGAGCAGGTATCAGCCGATGTTTCCCAGACCATGCTGCTCGGTGAGCTGTCCCTGGATGGCAGCCTGCGCCACACCAGCGGCATCCTGCCTATGGTGGCGGTGGCTCACCAGGCGGGGCTGGACGACATTATTGTGCCTGAGGCTGATGCCGGAGAGGCTTCCTTGATACCAGGCACCAAAGTCATGCCTGTTACCTCATTGTCCCAGTTAGCCGCCTATTTACGGGGGGAGATAGCGCCGCCAGAGTGCAAGCCTGTCGATCTTGAGGAAGAACCTCCACCCGCTCACTCCGCCGCTGACCTGACCCACATCAAGGGGCAGGAGCATGTCAAGCGGGCGCTGGAGGTGGCGGCGGCGGGGGGGCACAATATCATAATGAACGGACCACCGGGCAGCGGCAAGACAATGCTGGCCCGGGCGCTGCCCACTATCCTGCCACCAATGACCACCGAGGAAGCCCTGGAGGTTACCAAGATTTACAGCGTGACCGGCATGTTGCCATCGGATACGCCGCTGATGAGGCGGCGTCCCTTCCGCTCGCCTCACTATACCATCTCCAACGCCGGACTGGTTGGTGGGGGGCAATGGCCAAGACCGGGGGAGATAAGCCTCAGCCACCGCGGCGTCCTGTTCCTTGATGAGCTACCTGAGTTCGGGCACTCCGTTCTTGAAGTGCTTCGCCAGCCTCTGGAAGACAAGGTGGTCTCCATCAGCCGGGCTCAGGGAAGCGTGACCTTCCCGGCGAACTTCATGCTGGTGGGCGCGATGAACCCCTGTCCGTGCGGCTACTACGGCGACCCCTTCCGCCAGTGCACCTGTCCCGCCAGTCTCGTTTCCCGCTATCAGAGACGTATCAGCGGGCCGTTCCTTGACCGGGTTGATATCTTTGTTGAGGTACCGCACATTGACTATGAAAAGCTGGCCGATAACCGGCTGGGGGAGCCGTCAGAGAAGGTGCAGGCCAGGGTTGTTGCCGCCAACTCCATTCAGCGGAGTCGCTTCCAGGGGACAAAACTTACCAGTAATACGGAAATGACCCCGGCTGAGGTAAGGGAATTCTGTCAGGTGGAAGAGTCAGCCCAGGGCCTGCTCAAGGCGGTGATGAAGCAGCTTTACCTTTCCGCCCGCGCCTTCCACCGCATACTGAAATTAGCCCGCACCATCGCCGACCTGGAAGATGGTGAGATAATTCGGGCCCACCACCTGGCTGAAGCCATCCAGTACCGGCCGCGATGGACGGTGTGATGGTCAGGGGATAGTTTACATAAAATAAGTTTTCAATTTCCTCTATCGTTCGGGGTCCCTTCTCATATAGAAAATCAAGGACTTCGTAGCCTTCCATCTTGGCCGTTGTCGTATTCTCCCTTATCCTCATAAATCGCCATCTACCTTCCTTGGTGAGTGTATATCTATCCATCGGTTCATATCCCTATTGGTCAGTCCCACGAACTGCCAGGCAAATCAAAAGGGGGCACCAGCCACCGCCTGGCAACCCAAGTTGCTGGTCATTAACTACAGGTAAGGTCTAATCCAGTACCGCTATTGCCTCGACCTCAATCAAGTATCCCGGTTCGTACAGCTCCGTAATACCTATCGCAGTCATAGCCGGCCGATGTTTACCGAAGTACTTGCGTCTTATCTCCCCTGTTTTCTTAAAGCCTTCCAAGTCCACAGTGTATACACGCATGCTGACTACATCGGACATACTGGCCCCCGCCGCCTCCAAGATTCTTTTCAGATTCTCATAGTCGCACTCCGTCTGAGCCACTACGTCTCCCTCTCCAACCAGGTTACCCTCTTCATCGAGTGCTATCTGGCCTGCGACATAAATGGTATTGCCAACCTTGACAGCATGAGAATAACCTTTTACTGGATACACGTTTTCCGGAACAATAATCTCTTTTGGCACTCTCTCTAACCTCCTCTGTTTTGATTCGCGTCACACCTACGTGAATAGGATATCTCACATCCCAACCGCCATGGGGAAAAGGTTGCGCGCCGAGCCGGATATCCACGTTCGTAACAGTGCTCGATAGTAAGGTTGTTGCTGTGATAACCAATCCTAGTTCTGATGGGTGTGTTTGTCAATACCCGGAATAGATATGAACTTCTGGGCGTGTGGAATGTAGTTACGACATTGGAGAGTAGCTCATACCTTACTTACCCGACACAGCATCGATTTGAAGGCGGGGAAACCGGAGATAGGGTCCATCTCTTCGTCGCTGGTTACCCGGTTAGCGTTAGCCTCGCCACCCCAGCCGTGTGGTATACAGACCACCTGAGGCAGGATGTTAGGGGTAACCTGGGCTTTCATCTTGACATCACCCCGGATTGTTTCAACCCTTACCATGTCGCCATCGGCAATGCCCGGTCCCCGGGCGGTATCGGGGTGGAGCTGGACTAATGGCTCGGGATAACGCCTTCGCATCTCCGCTACGTTGCGCAGCTGGGAATGGATGTAAAACCTTACCCTGGGGCCACTGATTAGAATGAGAGGATAATCCCTGGCCAAATCAGGCCTTGAGATAGGACTCTCCGCGGGTTCGTGGTAGGTGGGCAACGGGTCATAGCCGTACTGCACCATAATCTCAGAGTACAGCTCCGCCTTACCCGAGGGAGTATTGAATCCGTCTTTCAGGTACCTCTGCGCTTCTTTACCGTGATGGAAGATTCCCCCGGGCTTTTCCTTAAACTGCTCCACACTGAAATTGGTAGGCTCAAGCAGGCTGGCGTAAAGCTCGGTATCACTGTTCCACGGGAAGTATTCGGCGTATCCCATACGCCGGGCCAGCTCCACCCAGAACTTCCAGTCCGGCCAGGAATTACCCAGCGGCTCGATGCTCTGCTGCGTCAATACCGTCAGCGCCAGACTGGTGGGAGCATAATCCTTGAGCACCGTTGATTCGAGAAAGCTGGCGGCGGGCAGGAAAACATCAGCCATCTGGGCGGTTTCGCTCATAAACATGTCCATGACTACCAGGAGTTCCAACTGCTCAAAGGCCCGCCTGACTTTCTCCGTCTCCGGCCAGGTCAGCGCGGCATTGCAGCCGTTAAAGATTAAGGCTTTAACCGGGTAAGGTTGGCCGGTAAGAATGGCACTGGTTACGGGAGCTGAAGATGACTCCTTGAGGAGGCGGCTGAACAGGGGATAGGCGGCGCCAATCTCACCACCGATATCCTCGTTTATCCGCAGGCCACTTTGCCCCAGGGCAGTGGTGTAGGTATTACCCCCGGCAATATCAAAATTGCCGCAGATGGCAATCAGACAGCTGATGGCGCGGCTGGTCTGGACTCCGTTAGTGCAGTGGTCCAGAGCTACCCCCTGAGTGATACAGGCCGGTTTGCTGGTGGCGTACATACGGGCAATGTCCCGGATGGTATCCGCCGGAATCCAGGTAATATCGGCTACCCGCTCCGGTGGATACTGCTTTACGTGCTCGGCCAGTCGGTCAAAGCCGTAAGTCCACTTTTCCACGAATTCCTTGTCGTAGAGCTCTTCAGCAATGACCACGTTCAGCATTCCCAGAGCCAGGGCGCTGTCTGTGCCCGGTCTTATCTGGACGTGGATATCAGCCTGCCTGGCTAGAGGGGTTACCCGCGGGTCAATAACAACGAGCTTGGCTCCCTGCTTACGGCTATTGTTAATGCCGGTGACCTGCAAATGGGTGGATTCGGTTGGGTTGTCCCCCCAGAGCAGGTTACACCGGGTGCCGGCGTAGTTGGGTGATAGTGGAGAAAGGCCATGATTAAAGGTTATGCTTTGAGCCAGCCCCCGTGCCCAGTAACAGATAGAAGCACCGGTGGTGAAGTTAGGCGAGCCGTAAATGTCGCAGAATCGGTGCATCACTTTGGACAGAGGAGCACCGATAAAGGGAAAACCAAGGTGCACTACCAGAGACCGGGCTCCATCCTTCTCCTTTATGCTCCTCAGCCTGTCGGCAATGAAATCCAGGGCTTCGTCCCAGGAAATCTGCCGCCATTTACCGTTTACCTTCCTCATGGGCTCGGTAACCCGCTCCCGGTTATATACCCAATCAACTATTGCCTGGACCTTGACACAGGGCTGCCGGAAAGGATGTTCTGGCATTCCCTCCACCCTGACAATCTTCCCATCTTCTACGTAAACGTCCAGACCGCAACGCGTGGGACATAGGTTACAGATAGTTTTGGCTACCCTGGTGGCTACTTCAACTGTCATTGGCTGCCTCCTTCACCTTCATTTCGTCGGGTGGCCTGGGGTAAAAGGCACTTTTAACCATATCCTATCGCTTCTGGCAATGCCCGTCAAATTTATGCTGCTATCACTTTACCAGGGCGACGTAATGCTGCCACCGGGGTGAACTATGGGGGAAGTCAGCACGAAAGTGAGCGCCACGGCTCTCTTCTCTAATCAGTGCCGCTTCTGTTACCAGGCGGCCGGTCAAAATCAGGTTGCTGAGTTCGTAGGAGGGGCGGTCGGCGGGTGGGGGTAAGCATTCCTGCCAGGCCGCCAGTATATCCGCCGCCTGGGTAAGGTCTTCTCCGTTACGTATGATGCCTACTTTGTCCCAGAGCAGTTCTTGCAGGGCGGATAGGCTCGGCGCTGGCAGTTTCTCAGGAGCTCGCCTCGAGTCAACCAGGTGATGAACCTGGACGGCCATACGGCTGGTGGCTACATCCGTCTTACTTTCCTGAGTGATTCTCTGCATAATTCGCTTACTGAACACAAGTACCTCAATCAATGAGTTCGAAGCCAGGCGGTTGGCTCCGTGGACACCAGTGCAGGCGGTTTCACCCACGGCGAATAGTCCAGCAATGTTGGTCTCACCCCAGGTGTTAGTCTTGATGCCACCCATCATATAGTGGGCGGCCGGTGCCACGGGTATCAGCCCTTTGGTAATATCCAGACCATGGTCCAGGCAGAAGCGGTAGATATGGGGAAATCGGGTAGTGGTAACCTTGGCAGGCAAGTGGGTAGCATCAATGAATACCCGGTCTGACCCCGTTTTCTGCATTTCGTAGATTATGCTCCGGGCGACGATGTCTCGTGGTGCCAGGTCGCCGGCCGGTGCATAGTCCGGCATGAAGTGGTGGCCTTCCACGTTGCGCAGGACTCCTCCTTCCCCCCTGACCGCCTCCGAGATAAGAAACGGCGCCACGCCGGGCAGGCAGAGCGCGGTGGGATGGAACTGGAAGAACTCCATGTTTATTATCTCAGCGCCAGCGTTGAAGGCCAGGGCTATACCATCACCGGTGGCTACATCCGAGTTAGTAGTAGACTTGTATAACTGTCCCGCACCGCCCGTAGCCAGAATCAGGTATCGACAGCTGATTTCCTCAGTGGTGCCGGTACGGCAATCAAGGGCTTTTACGCCGGCAACTTCCCCCTTTTCTACCAGGACATCGGTGGCCAGAAAATCTTCCAGTATCTGGATTTTCGCCTGGCGCACTTTTCTGCTCAGGGTAACTTCAATGTGCTCACCGGTGGCATCACCGCCGGCGTGCAGGATGCGGGGTACACTGTGGGCGGCCTCCGTGGTTAAAGCAATCTTGCCCTCAACAGTGTCAAAAGGAACGCCGATATCGACCAGGTCGCTGATGCGGTCAGGCGCTTCATTAACCAGTAAACGTACCGCTTCCTCGTCACACAGGCCGTCTCCCGCGGCTACCGTGTCTTGGAAGTGAAGCTCAGGGGAGTCCTTCTTACTGATGGCGGCAGCAATGCCACCCTGGGCATATTTGGTATTGCAATCATCAATGCTGCCTTTGGTAATAATGAGCGTACTGCCGCGCTTGTTGGTCTGTAGGGCAGTATACAGCCCGGCGATACCGGTGCCTACTACTATGAAGTCATACCGCTGCATCAGATTATCCTAGCCGTACCAGCCTGAACTGAGGATAAGGAAGTTGAGGCTTGCGTCCAGATTACTGGCCTGGATTCTATCAGTCCACCCGGTACCTGGCTTTTCCCTCCTGGTACAGGTCTCCGCCGTACATGTCATTTATCACCGTGACCGGGAAGTCCACCACCTCCAGGCGGCGAACGGCCTCAGCGCCAAGCTCTTCGTAGGCAATCACCTCGGATTTCTTGATGCTTTTTGAGATAAGAGCGCCGGCACCACCAATGGCGGCGAAATACACCGCTTGATATTCCTTGATGGCATCCTTCACTGCCTGGGAGCGCATACCCTTACCGATCATCCCTTTGAGTCCCTCGGCCATCAGACGGGGTGAGTAGCTGTCCATACGGCCGCTGGTGGTAGGCCCGGCCGACCCAATTGGTTGCCCCGGTTTGGCCGGGGAGGGGCCCATGTAGTATATCGTCTGTCCTTTAATATCGAAGGGTAGTGGTTTTCCCTGGTCCAGAGCTTCTACCATTCTCTTGTGGGCGGCATCCCGTCCCACATAAATGACTCCGTGGAGCAGGACATTATCCCCGGCTTTAAGCTCTTTTAAAATATCATCAGTTAGCGGCAGTGTGACCTTTTTGACCATATCTACCCTCCGATGGAGATTTAGCCGTTAAAGCTTTTATATTTATCCCTCCTTGGCTACAGTCTATTTATCTTTTACGGTGAACTCAGGGAAGGGTATCTTATCCTTGGTCTCGGTAGGCGGGGGAATAACTGGAGAGGGTCGTTGTTTTTTACCGATTCCCAGTGCCCGGGACGCCAGTCGTCTCTTGAGCAACTGGATAGCCAGCGCCGGGTCTACTCCCTTGGGGCAGGCTTCGGAGCAGGCACCGGCCAGGTGGCAACGCCATATCCCGTGGTCGGAATCGACTATCGGGAACCTCTCCGTCTGGCCCCCGTCCCGGTTATCAGCACAGTAACGGTAGCACTGGGCCATGGCCTGGGGCCCGAGGAAAAGTTTGTCGCTGGCGGAGGTAGGGCAAGCCGAGATACATATACCGCATTTTACGCAGTAGGCAAACTGCAGGAAGCTACTCAATTCTTGAGGGGTCTCGGCAAATTCAGCGGTGGGGCTTTCCATTTCCTCGGCATCGTCGCGGAGGATGTAGGGTTTTATTGACTTGTGGTTAGCGAACATCGGTGTCAGGTCAACTACCAGGTCTTTGATGATGGGCAGGTTGGGTAGGGGCTAGACGGTCAGCGTGTCAGAATGAAACTCTTGTATCTGGGTGTAGCAGGCTAGGTGGGGGTAGCTGTTGACCATTACGCCACAGGAACCACAGATTCCCATGCGGCACGAGGTGCGAAAAGTGAGGGTGCTGTCCAGGTTTTCCTTGATATATATGAAACCATCAAGCACGGTCATGCCCCGGCCGGCCGGTACGGTGAATTCCTGAGAACGAAGGGCACCACCCTGTTCCGGGTCGTATCTCTGGATTTTGAAGGTTACCTGTTTGGCGCTCTCTTCAGTCATGGTGCCTCCTAGCTGGATAACAGGCTGAGGGGTACATAAGCTCCCCACATAAAAACGATTATGCCAATAATAATGAAAGCCCGGGTAACGATGCGCCTGGTTTTAGCCGAGGGTGTCACCTCCAATATTATACCCCGTAGCCCATACAGCGCATGATAAAGTACGACAGCTAACAGGGCAATATATAGCCCGGCCCATATACCCTGGCTGGCCCGGTCTATCATCGATTTCCAGGAGGTTGGCTCGGTAACATCAACTCCGAAGAAGCCAAGAACAGCGTCGAGGTTTATTACTACCATGTGTATGCCCAGTAAGACGGCTATCACTACGCCGGTAAGCATGTGCAGCAGATGAAAGTGGGTATTACGCATCACCAGCCTCCTGCGGCAAAGTCGTAGAGGAAGACCAGGGCCAGGATGACGATAACGGCTATCATGGCTATCACCAGGGGGCGCTTCTTGCGGAGGGCGTCCTGGTAGGGATAGATTGGCGGCTTAGGCTTCCCCAGGAGGAACCCCATCTCCTGTAAGATGAGGCGCAGACCATTCAGGGCATGGAAGATGAAGGCGACGGCGACCAGGTACAGGCCGACTTCGAACCATGGCTTTCGAAGGAGGTCCATTGTCGCTTCCCAGACATCCTGGCCTTGAATGCGGAAAATGGTTGTCTCGATTAGATGAAGTATCCCGAAGAGTATAAGGCCCAGGCCGGTTACTCGGTGGAGAAGGTAAAGATAACGTTCCAGTTTGTAGTTACCGGCCCATACCCAGCCCCTGGCCCCCAGGTAATTCTGTCGAGGCTGTATTTTCTCCATAGTTACCTCTAGTACTTTCTTTCCACCGGCTGCCAGGCAGTGATGGTTACCGGGATATACTCGATGCGTGGTCCGGCGGGGGTGTAGTACGCCAGAGTATGCTTCAGCCAGTTGCCATCATCCCGCTGGGGAAAGTCACGTCGGGAATGGGCCCCACGGGACTCGGTGCGGGCTAGAGCCCCAACGACAACGACCTCGGCTAAATGAAGCAGATTATCAACCTCCAGGGCACTAAGCAGGTCAGTGTTATATATTCGCCCGCGGTCTTTGACCCGGGCTTCGGGCAAACGCTGCTTCAGCTCCTTTATTTTGCTGAGCGCGGACTCTAATCCTGACCCGGTGCGGTAAACAGCTACCTCGCTGTCCATGATTTTCTGTAGCTCCCCGCGCAGGGAATAAGCACTTTCACCGGCGTCAGACCGGAACCTGTTGAAAAGTTGAGCCTCGGCCTCTTTAAATGTTCCCTCTTCAGGTAACGGGGGGAGTGTTTTCTGTTTAGCGGCATACCTGGCGGCCTTATCCCCCGTTATTTTGCCCCAGACAAGGCATTCAGCCGTTGAGTTTGAGCCAAGACGGTTGGCGCCGTGGAGTGATTCGCATGCCGCCTCCCCGGCAGCCCAGATACCTTCTACGACGGTAGTTCCGTCAATATCGGTATGTATGCCTCCCATAAAGTAATGGGCGGCGGGCCGAACCGGGATTGGCTCAAAAATAGGGTCGATGAAATTGAACCTCATCGAGACCTCACGGATTAAAGGCAGTCTTTCGTTAATCTTGTCGGCACCGAGGTGGCGCAGGTCGACGTGAACGTAGTCGAGACCACCGGGTTCGGGAAAGCCTCTGCCCTCTTCTATTTCCGTTATCTCAGCGCGGGCAATAATGTCTCGCGGGGCTAGTTCCATCTTGGCGGCGGCATATTTTTCCATAAACCTTTCGCCCTGGTTGTTCAGCAAGTAGCCGCCTTCACCCCGGGCGGCTTCGGTAATCAGGATGCCGGAGGGAACCAGACCGGTGGGGTGAAACTGGACGAACTCGGTATCTTTAAGGGGCAGTCCTGCCCGGTAAGCCATAGCAATACCATCGCCGGTGGCGGTCAGGGAGTAGGTGGTGAAGCTAAACATACGGCAGGCACCGCCGGTAGCGATAATTAACGCTTTACCCTGAATAAAGAAGAACTCACCACTGGTCAGGTCCCAGACGGTTACTCCGTGGAACAGGTTGTCCTTTATCAGGATAGAGGTGACATAACATTCGTCGTATCGGCTGATATTATTATATTTTTGCAGCGTATCGTAAAGGGTTTGCATTTCAAAGAAGCCGGTTTTATCGGCGGCGAAGGTAGCTCGATTGTAGCTATGGCCGCCAAAGGGTCGCTGGGCAATGCGTCCGTCGGGGCGGCGTGACCAGGGAATTCCCCAGTGGTCTAAAAGCATGATTTCCTTCGGTATTTCTTCGACGAAGCGCATTACGACATCCTGGTCACAGAGAAAATCAGCCCCCCTGACCGTGTCCCAGGCATGAAGCTCAATGCTGTCACCTTCGTCCGGTTGTATCACGGCGGCGGTACCGCCTTCGGCACAGACGGAGTGTGAGCGCATTAGCTGGACTTTGGAGATAATGGCAACATCAAGCCCTGAGTTTTGGGCGGCCTCGACGGCAGCCCGCAGTCCGGCAATTCCGGAGCCCAAGACTATAATGTCGTGTTTCCGGCTAATCATATTACGGCTTCCTTATGCCGGGCACTGTGGCACTGCAGGTTAACGGCCACCGGCAGGCTGGCGATATGACAGGGGAAGACCTCGATGTTAACGGCAAGAGCGGTGGTCCGGCCGCCATAGCCCATCGGTCCGATGCCGAGATTATTGACTCGCTGCAGGATTTCCTTTTCCAGTTCAGCATATTCACGGTTCGGGTTTGGTTCGCCTATCTTACGCAGTAACGCCTTCTTGGCGAGCAGCATTGTTGTCTCGGCGGTGCCGCCTATGCCGACACCGACAATAACCGGGGGGCAGGGATTGCTGCCCGCCTCCTCCACGGCATTAACCACAAACTCAATAACCCCCTGGCGACCACGGGCGGGAGGCAACATGGCCAGGCGAGACATATTCTCCGCACCACCCCCTTTGGGCAGCACCGTGATTTTGAGCTTATCGCCGGGGACAATATCGGTGTGGATAATTGCCGGTGTGTTGTCCCTGGTATTGACCCTGGCCGAGTAGGGCTGGTCAACTATTGACTTGCGCAGGTAGCCTTCATTATAGCCCTGTCGGACACCCTCGTTCACCGCGGCGTAGAGGTCGCCACCAACGATATGTACTTCCTGACCTAGTTCCAGAAAAACTACGGCACTGCCGGTATCCTGGCATAGTGGGATTCGCTCCTTAGCGGAAATGTCCTTGTTTTCCAGTAGTCTATCCAGCACATCCCGCCCTACCGCAGATTCCTCAGCCTCTCTGGCCTGCTTAAGGGTAGCGATAGTATCTTCGGGCAGGAGGAAATTAGCCTCCTGAAAAAGGCGGGACACCGTCCTGGTTATCTCTTCGGCCTTTATATCTCTCATGGTGACTGACCTCCGCTGTATAGCACAATCGCGTTAGCCTTCTGGCACCGCCGGGATGTATCCTTCTTTCATCAGGAGAGCCACTGTTTCCCTTGATTCACGTATCATCTTCTCGGCCTGCTTGGTCAGTTCTTCACGACTGTGCGTTTCCCGGGCTACTCCCTGCTCTATCGCCTTCAGGGCGACGGCCACAGCTTCCCGGACGAACACTTCCCATTCCCCCATGGTGGGTAGAATGTAATCTTCGTTCAGTCCGCGGTCCTCGGCACACCTGGCCAGCTCATGGGCGGCCACAATGCACATCTCGTCGGTGATGACCCGAGCTTTTACATCAAGTGTGCCGCGGAAGATGGCGGGAAAGCCTATGGAGTTGTTTACCTGATTGGGGAAGTCTGACCTTCCGGTAGCCACAATTCTGGCTCCGGCCTCTTTGGCATCCCACGGCCATATTTCTGGGATGGGGTTGGCACAGGCAAAAACTATGGCATCTTTAGCCATATCCCTTATCCACTGCGGATTGATGGTATCCGGGCCCGACTTAGACAGTGAGATGCACACGTCGGTTCCCTTTAGCGCCTCAGCGATGGCGCCGGTTCTTTTATCCGCGTTGGTTTTCTGGCAAAAGTCCCACTTGTAGGGGTTCTCGAACTGCTTTTCTTCAAGGTCGGTTCTTCCGGGGTGAAGGAT
>SDBU01004417.1_pt1 | contig 17235 bp, 25 predicted proteins | sample 2277071 | NCBI WGS metagenome assembly SDBU01 (sample SAMN10397929, study PRJNA504765) | marine sediment metagenome | isolation source: marine sediment core GS08_GC12, 126 cmbsf | place: Arctic Ocean: Gakkel Ridge, Loki's castle | collected 2008 | reverse complement strand
CTAGCTGTACCATTAACACCTGTTAAGGTAATTGTATCTACTCTAGCCTGGTCATTAGTGGCTTCTTGTTCTGTACCACTATCAGCAGTTAAATCACCAGCCGTGTTTTCAAATGAGCTTGCCCATGCATCACCAACTATATCACCTGTCATTACTAATGTATCACCAGACCTACTTAGGGTAATATCTACAGCACCAAAATCACCTTGGTGTGCTGCTATAAAATTATCTATAGAATTAGCCACACTGCCGGCAAATGTCATTTCCTCATTTGCACCATTACCTAAAACATCAGCCGTACCACCAGTACCAGTTACGTCGTGATGATCTATCTGTACAACACCTGTTATATTAGGTGTAGTATTAACCACATTACCACTTAAATTCCCTGTTAGATTAGATATGCTACTAGCACCCGTAAAGTCCACCCCTGGCACTATAGCTGTGAATATAATATCTTCACCTGCAGTAGTAACTGTAACTCCGAAAGCAGTATAAACAATACTAAAATCTGTATCAAAGGCTGTAGCTGTTTGTGTTAATGTCCCATAAGATACGACAGCTAATGAACCTCTAAATTGTTCTAGTATATTATGAGTTAATTCTGTATTTAAAATATCACCCAGAATGTAGTTATATTTAAAGTCTTTTCCTTGTAAACTATTATCTTTGATATATGTATTTTCTAAAACAAGGTCTGTTGCTTCTTTTATCCTTACTATATTAGTTCTTCCAATTAAATTAATACTATCAGTTTGTTCTTCTCTAAAAGTGTCTCCGCCTATCTCTTCTATAGTAAATGATTCAACTAACTTTTGTTTGATTTTATATGTAGAATTATAAAGATTAACATTCTTAAAACAAAGGTGAGCCTTATTAGGGTGATCTTTACCATTAAATAAATATACATAATATGGCCCTTTTGCATCTAAACCACCAGCTACTACACCAACACTTTTCTGCCAACCACTCCACCCTACAGGTACAGTACCTAAATTAATATCTATATAGCGCGTAGCATTATCCCACGTATATTCAGGTGAACCAGGTGCTACACCTATGATAGATTTCAAATATTTATTAGCATCTGTATCCCATATCATTATTTTAACATGATAATTAGCAACTGTACCGGCACCGTGGTTGAAAGTGGCATATTCAAAATCAAAGTGTAATTTTTGACTACTACCAGTTTCATCCTCTAAATCTGCTCCAAATTGCTGCCATATTAATTTATTCCAGCCATTAATAACACCTGTATTTTCATTCTCTAACACTACACCATACTTCTCGCCTGATACATGCTGATTAACTGGTTCAGGTTTTGAATCATCATTACTAATCCATGAATCTAAAGTAAACGTTTCAGTTGGCCAGGCACCACCACTTACAGTAAAACTATCTATAGGAAACTTATTATTATAAATCCAACTATCTCTATAGCCATAATCTTGTTTAGATGTGACAGTATTAGCTACCTTTTGAATCATTAATACACCCCCGGGTACTTGCCTTATATCACTGGGATTAGTAGTTCTGTCTATATATTGTAGTGGTGTATAACTTACAGAGCTTTTAGTAGTATCACCTGTAAAATATCTACCATATACAGTAGGATTTTTTAATTCTATAGGTCTAATTATCCTAATTTTACTGTCTACTTGCCTAATAATAGCATTGTATTTACTTAAAATAGAGTATAACACTTCTGCACAATTTTTACCGGCAAAGACACTGGCCTCTATTATAATTTGTTCTAGGGGGCTATCAGCTATAGTAACATCCATATTATCATCATAGACATTTACATATTCATAAAATGCTGCAAACCAACCCCCTACACCTAATTTTTCTAAAACATCTCTAATTATTTCTACTTCTGTTTTACGACCAGTATAAGGTGTACCAGAATCATCATAAGGTATATCCTTCAACATTTTTAATCCACAATCAGCTGTTATTGTAACCTGATATGGTGTTTGTCCATAGGCTTCACTATACTGCTGAGTGGTAATAAACCCAATAAAATAAAATGAAGTGTCCTGATATATCTTTACTAAGAATTGTTGATTATCTACACTATATAAGTCTATTAATGCAAAATCTTTAGTAGCATACATTGAGAACATTGCTGAAATGTCTCTAATAGGGTCAAAAAGATCATCTGAGCTATTATTGTAATAAAATAATAGTGGACTGCCAGTAGCAACTAAATCCATTATATTGCCTCCCCAGCCATCCTCTAAGATGTCTATTTTCCAATCCAATCCATGTATATCATCAAATTCTATTCGATATTTAATTGTCCAAGCCATATTAGTTTCTTCTTAAAACTATTTTTAAATCTTTTCCGGATATAATTCCTTCAACCCTTACTACCTGACCAGTACCATCAGCCAACATACCTTTTAATTTTGATAAAGGTGCTACTATCTCTGGATTAGACCTGGCACCCGGGTATTCACCTACCATACCCATAGTAGGCCCTGATACTATTCCACCATCAGCAAACCACTTAAAACTTCCTAACGCTTTACTAGCCGTATCAGCAATCACACCTGTTATACCACCTGATAACAACCTGAGTATACCAAATATAGCTGCCTTAGCTGCTAATTGTGCTACCATTTGTTTCAGGGCATTACCAAATGATTTAGCCATAGCTGCAAACCCTGCATCAGTCATCTGAAAGAACCCAGCAAACGCTAATTCTAAATCAGTTATCAAGTTTAGACTTCCTTCAATTCCTTCTAATGGGGTATCTCTAAGACCACCTTTTAAACTAGATTCAGGTGATTCCCTTTTAAGTGGTTTTATCTTCTCCGTAATACCAGCCCTATCTTTCTCTACTTTAATTAAATCTAATATAGCAGTACGTCTGTCTTTTGAAACTTTAATTAACTCCAGCTGTATTTTAAGACTAGCTTTATCTAATATATTAATCTCAGATAAAGCTTTTTCTTGTTCTCTTATTAGCGCATTAAGTGTCGTAAGAGTTTCAATTGCCTCAATGTTTTCATCTCCGAAATAACCTATATCACCTAAAGCTTCCTCCAGGGCAACAAACTTCTTCTCTAAACCCTCTAAAGATTTTGAATATTCTTTAAGGTTCTTTTGGGCTTGTTTTCTTTCTTTAATTGATTCATTCCTTGCTTTAGAAGACCTTGTAGATAATCCTTTGTCTACCTCTGCTTGAGCAGCAAGCTTATGTGTCTTAATGATATCTATATTCTGAATAGTTTTACGTAACTCTTCCTTTAATTGAGCCTCATTAAGTTTAGTATATGCATCTATTTGACTCTGTAATTTGGTTTTACTTTTACCAGTAACATCTACATCTGGCGTTAGTATATTTATAATCCCTTTTACACCACCTGTTAATTTCTCAATAAAAGTCTTAATCTGCTTTTGACCTAACCCCATCAATACAAGTAGCTCACCAAACGCTTCTTTCAAATCACCAACAGCATTTGTAAGTTGAACCGTTTCAGCCATTTTGGTCTTACCAAGTTCTATGTTAACGTTACCTACGTTATCATTTAATATTTGAGCCATTGCAGCAGCACGCTCTACCTCGTCACCAAACCTAAGGGCATTACCTTGTGCTTCAGTAAAAGTAATACCTATCCTTGATAAAGCACCTAATTGACCAGTTAATGCCCTACCCATCATATTAGCTATATTAACTGCATCAATAGCCTTCGCATTATAACCCTTTTGCTGAGCTACCAGGTTATTCATTGCAGGTAATAACACTGTAAGAGATTCCTTTTGTTTTAAAAAGGTAGCTAGTTGCTGTAATCCTGCAAGTTGTATCTCATCACCTATAACACCTTGCTTTTGATATTCAGCTGTTAGTTCCTTTAGATGATCTACAGCAGCCTGATTTGCACTCATCCTTTGCCTCATAATGGTTAGCAACTTTACTTCTGCTGACTGTTGCTCTGCATAAGCATTTTTTACAGCCTTAGCCCAAGCAAAGACCTGTCTAACAACAAACATACCAGCTAAAACTCCAGCTAATTTATTAAATGAAGCCATCATGCCAGAAGATTCCTTCTTAGCTTTTCTTCTTAATTTAGTTGTAGCCTTTTCAGCATCACCAGCAGCCTTTTTATAACCTTTAGCGGTACCATCAATCTTTACGCCGACCGAAACCTTTCGAGTTGCCATATTTTAATTGTTTTTCAAAGTTCTTAGCCTTACTAATAGTCTTATCCTTATCAAATTTCTTAACTACCTTATCAATACTCAATGGCATTATAGCTTGTTTGCTGGGTTTATTTGATTTCTTAATATCCGGGTTGCCTGCAATTAAAGTATAAACTATTTCCCTCATAAGCCAGGCTGTATTCCGTTCCCAGTTTCGCCAATACCCGGCTGTAGCTAACATAATCTCTGTGAGTGTAGAGTCCTTATACTGTATCAGGGACATCTGTAGTTCACCTATTGCAAACTCTCTGAGATCACTGAACGTTACTTTTTTTTTACAGCTTTACCACTTGCTTTTTGCACTTTGCCAAATAATTCACTTACTAAAATAACTAACTTAGCTGATTCAGTAGCATTGATATGAGATACCCAGTATATTGAATCGGTCTTAGTGAATTTAGGTTTTTTATAATGCTTCTGACAAGATGTAATGTACCCAAAATATAGAATTAACGACATGAAGAGTTCTGGATCCTTCTGTGTAAATTTATCTAACTCCCAAAACTCTATCTTGATGTCATCACATATTGCTTCCAGTGTACCTATATTAAGTACAATGTCTACAGATTTATCCCTATAAAAAGATAAAAACTTAAATGGTAATTGTATGTACATTTTAATCTGTGTCCCATAAATAACAAGTAGTCAAAGCAAAGTTACAAGCACCTGTGTTTTCTATTCTTAGCGTACTGGTACCATCGGTAGCCGTAGCTGTCAGTGTAACAATATTTAAACCCACAGATAACTGCACCTGGTTAGAAATATAAGCTGAAGTACTATCCCACAACCCCACACTAGGCGCTTCACCTGAGTTAAGGGTGAGAAATGTTACAAACTTATATACGTGAGCATCTGTTATAGATATTGCATTAGAATCATCATCAGCACCACCACCAGCATCTATAGCAGAGTCTACACCCAGATCATCTGCAGTGGGTGTAAATGTATCGTAGGTATCTGTGTCATTTATATCAGTAATCATATTAGCAACCATACGATAAACTGCACCAGTACCTTTCATACTACCAGATAAAGCTATAGGATTTTCCTTAGAAGCACTAAGCTCTACACTAGTCATACTAGCTTCTGTAAAGTATGTACCGGCTCCTTCTATTACCAATAACAGATTAGTCCTACTCTCTATGTAGGCTATTAATTCTGCAGCAGATAGTCCTGTAGTGGACACTAAGCCATCTATAGAGACCTCGAAAGACCTTTGCCCATTCATATGTTTAGCCCAGCCTTCATCATCTTTAGTAGATATATCCGGCAGGTCTACACTTAGATTCAATGTACACTCTTGCTGAGATGCAATTAATACACCATCAACATAAATCAATAGTAATGTTCCGTTAATTTTTGCCATAGTAATTTATTTTTAAAGAGCAGCCAGGGCACCATTACCTTTAATAGTTACAGAATAACCCATTGGATTCTCTAGCGTACCTGATAGCTCACAGTTCTGGAATGTACCGTCACCAGACCATCCTACTGTATTGGTAGGGCTGTTAGTAGTAAACTTAATTACTGTATCAGCATCCCTGGCTATGATAGCATTCACTATTTCATCGGGTGTTAGCCCTGCCCCAGCGACATCATAATAACCATCTATGGTTATTTCCCAATCCCTTAGGCCATTTAAATGTGTTGCCCATCCACCATCATCCTTTGTTGAAGTATCCGGTAGGTCAACATTCACATTCAAGGTAGCATCAGTGGTATGCAAAGCTACGTTTGCCCCACTTAATACTGCATTTAATGTTCCGTTAATTTTTGCCATTTTTTGAATTTATTTATTTATGAATAACTAATAACTTGCACCACAAATGATAATTTATTTACAAATACATCTGAGGTTATATTGTAGCCCTCTGTTTGTGAGGTTAGCATAATATTCCAATAGGTGATACTTTCAGTAGTACCATGCTTCCACTCTAAGGCAGCCCTAACCTGTGTGACTATTGCCTGTAGAGAAGCGTAATCATTCTCTAAACTTATAACACTGAATGTAACTTCATCACCATTCCAACCATCCTTATCATATTCCGGTTCTACATCATCCACTGTATATATTATAGCAGGTGTTTCTGTATTTTCATTGATAACATATGGATAAATCTTCTCTGCACTTACCAAATCTGTTAAAGAGGTATTCGCTTTTAGTAATGTTGAAATTGCCTTTCCTATCATTTTAATCTTTTATTTGTTCTAATTATAAACCTATCTATTGAATCATAAAACTCCTCTGCGATAGTATCAAATACTTTTCCCTCTGTCCTGTCCATGGATTCTTTGAAAAAGTATGCACCGGGCATCCTGCCCACAGACTTACCACTCTTATGTGTTCTCTGCCTGGTTCCAAATTCTACTAAGTGACCATGAAAACCTTTGTTTGAACCAGTTGTTCTGGCACCTACTATAATTGCAATATCACCTTGAACCATTACAGAGCCTATAGACTTTCTAAGATTCCCTGTTTTTTCAGGTACTTTCATTTTAGCCATAGCTATTAAAGGTTTAGCAGCTTTCTTAAAACCAGCAGTAAATATCTTCCTTTGGTCTGAATAAGCGAGATCGTGGAAAAAATCTTCTAACACCTTTAAATTACCCGGGTGATCTATAACCATCATACCTTTAACTTGTGCCATTATAGATTAATTTTTTCAATAGATAATATCAAACCCTTACGCCTTCCAATTTCTTCTATGTAAGTTATAATATATCTGTCAGTCTCATCATCTATCGTTAGTTGCATGTTCTCTAAAATGTCAGCCCTATACCTCACTGTTAATTCAATGCTCTTAGAGTAGAACTTCTCATTTTCATTTAAGTCCTTACTTCCACCAATATGTCTGATACCACCTTTTGTATCAAAGGCTTTAGTATCCCAATCATCAAGACTACTACTGTAGGTGTCCCTGGTAGTGGTTTTACTATAGAATGTTATTTTCCTGTTTAGGCTTCCTGCTCTCATTTCTTTTGTTGTAAAATTTTATTTATAAGCTTCCATGCGTTTTTCTCGTTCATTCTTTGAAAATATATACAATTCTTTTCTTCATGTGTCTTTTTCTTATGTACTGCCTTCCCATTCATTCCGACCATCACCTCCTGTTTTACCTCGGCTCTCTTTAGTTCATTAGTGATGTAGTTATAAGAAAAAAGTATATGTCCCTTATGGTGTTTCATACTTCCCTTTAAGGTATACTCATATTGAAATTGAGTCTCCTTTAGGATAGGGTCTTTTCCTTTAGGTCTTAATAGTTCGTCAATCATACTACTGTATAATTTTTAAATGGTGCTATTAAAAATTCAAACCCATAAGGTATTTTAGTAACTGTAACACCTAAAGTAGCCGGTTCTCTAATTTGATAAAAGTGTCCTATCATCAATAGCATAGCATGTTTTAACATAGAGGGTATAGTTCCATTCACTAATGGCATACCCGTATATATTTTATACTCTAAACCAGAACCGGTATTAGTAAATGCTACTGTAACCTCTGCTGTTTCATCATCTGCAATAGTTTTAAATATCCTTATTGTTTCACCTGCTACTAAAATAGTATCACCTACTGCAAAGTCTGTAAAATTTGTTTCTACTCCTACGAAAGCATCAGTACCATCTGTAGTTACTGTACCTTCGCCATCTTTTGAACCTGCTATTTCTGCTAACACAAGTTCTTCCACTAATGTTATTAGCATAGTTATGTAATCATCATCGTAGGTTACATCAGGATCAATATTCAGATGTCTTTTACTTTCTTCCAGTGTTAGATATGTCATAATTTTACACCACGTTATTAGTTACCGGTACAACAACTGTAGCACCTTTATTAGGTGATGCAGGGTTATGTACAAGTGTACAGGTATTACCGTTAACATAAGCTACAGTCACGTGTACTGTTAAAGTTTTACCAGTCTGATTCAATGTTATACTATCAACAGTCTTAGCTGTACCCGTTACAGTAAATTCACCATGTACCGCCTTTAAAAAGGGTCTGACAGTCTTAACGAAAGTTAATACAATATTTTGTGGAGCAGCATCTTCAATAGTTGCTGAAACCAGTTGAACAGCATAATAACCACTGTTCGAAAAGAATTTTGTTTTTTTTGTCATTATATTATTATTTTAATTTAGTAAAAGGGTGTGGGGTTTTTACGCCCCACGAACCCTCAAAACACACAACAGGATAATCTATGCCTTAATAGCCATTACTTTGAAAGACTTGTAATAAGCCTCTATATCAGCACCGGCTCCATTCGTACCCCTGGCATTTACAACATCAACATAAGCATTAATTGTTATAACAACCTGGTTAGTACCGGCTCTTGAATAAGGATCAACAGTTATGTCGTATCCACCCCACTGCCCAATCAAAAGGTCGGCCCAGTTTCCAAATACAAGCAATTCACCATCATCAGTACCCGCAACAGCAGAAGCACTATTAGTAACAAACAATGGATAACCATTTACTTTATTATCTTCACTACAAAGGAAATCACCAATATCATTAGCTACACCTTTATCAATAGCTTTAAGAATACCACGTCCGGCAGAGTTAGTCACATAAGCCATTTTCTCTCCTGTTACATTCCATGTATCAACAGCAGTTTCCATAGCTATAATACTTGCATTGGTTGGAACTTGCTTAGCCTCACTATTTGCGTGAGCCGCTTCCATTTGGTACCCCATTGATCCGGGTTGTGTTCCAGCTACACCGATAGCAACACCAAGTACTGTGCTCTCAATAAGCCTTGCAGCAGCACCTATGATGTTATCATAGAGTAATTGTTCTGCGCCCACACCATCCTGTGCTAAGAAAGTCTTAGACACATACAGAAAAGCAGTAATTCTCAGAGGCTTCATAATAACTTCAGCAAAAGCTCCACCGCCATCAGCAGCTGCTTGTACTTCAGTTTTCCATGCTACAGTAGTACCTGCATAAGTAGGCAAACTAACGTCTCCAACTAATCCCGGAATATAAGTTGCACCCATTAACGTAAAAACTAATTTATCAGAAAGAGGTGGTAAAATAGCATGCTTCTGTTCAGCAACAACTTCTTGTCCCTGAGTAGCAGTACCAGCTAAAATAGTAGCCCTGGTTTCTAAAGGAATTACTGAAGGAACAATCATATCACCTGTTGGTGATAAACCGGCATGGCGCATTTCCTGTGCACCCTTCACAAAAACATCCTTAGTGAAATCCGTATAAGACGTTTGTGATACCTTTGCATTGATAGCCTTAATAAGAGAAAATCTCTCTTCAGGCTTCTTTATAGAAAAAGTATCCACTATATGAATACCTTCTGTGTTACTTTCAAGGACAGAGTTCCTTAATTGCAAATCAAGGTCATCCAGTTTTTGCAGATTCTCAGCAACAGTACTCTTCTCTTCAGTAGACATCGAACGCTTCTCAGCATCGGCTGCATCAAAGATAACTTTGTTGGCATCGGTCAGTTGACCTTTCTCATCTTTTATTTCTAAAATAGTTTTTGGCATTGTTTTAAGTTTTTAAATTAATATTAAATCCACTAGTTATTATTAGCTATAAACATTTCGTTTTTAGCTCTCATAGCTAGCTCTTCATTAGAATAAGCAGGAATAGATTTTTCTGCTAATATCTCAGCTGCAGTTTTTGCTACAGCCGGATTAACTTTATTTTTCTCTAATTCTGCATTATTTTTGTTATACTCCTCTAATGATCTGAGTGCTATAGTAGTATCCTGATAAGCCTCTTTATAGCAAGGAGACATATCATATAATTCTTTAAACTGAGATATAGTCCTTAGTGTAGAACCATCATCTCTACGTTCCCATTTCTCACCTTCTTTATCAACAGTGAAACCAAAGGAACTACCTTTAATATCTTTACGGGTTATACCTTCTATTAATTCATCGCCTAATTGCGTCTTAGGTGCTTCAAATGAATACTTCATTCCCTTAACATCTGTGTCAAGGCTTAATGAACCCTTCCCTCTGGTGCACCTTGCAAGGACACCTCTACTAATGTCATGATTCATCAATGCAAGTACATCACTCTTTTTTACAACTCCTTTAGTGGCCCCGGATAAGATTATCTCTGTCCACCCACCTAAGTCTATAGACTCTTTATTAAATATAATACCATAACCTTCAACTTTCCGGGAATCATCAAATGTCCTCAGTTCGGACTCTTCGTAAATACTTCTAATTTCTTTTTTCATCTTCTTGTTGTTTGTTTTCTCCTTTGATTTCATCTAAAACTAAAGTATGCAATTCACTAATCAGTTTATTTAAACTGTCCCTGATTAAATGATATTGTGGAGTATTTTCACATTCAGCTCTTATCCTGACCGCCAATACCATAGAATCAGAATGAATCATTTGAAGTTCAGTTTCTTTGATTTTAATCATGATTTATGAGCTTTAGTAAAATAACCTAATACCCAAATAAAAATAAACATTAAACCTACTCTTGTTACTTCCCATGTAGTATAAGCTTCAGTTCGTACTTCTGGAATTTCTCCAACTAGCGAACTCATGATTTGGATTATTCCTCCAGCCATAAACACTGTTATTAACAGATAAAAATTAATTTGTTTTAATTTCATGATTTAGGATAATTTAATTGTAATTCCAAACTTCTTTGCAACATTATTAACAAGCTTAGCGAAAATAGGCTCTGTTCTATAATAAACAATAGCCTTATGTTTTCTTTGATGTATATTAATCCTAGTTGTATCAAGTACTTCAGCAACCTGTTTTTCAAACATAAAATGTGTACCTAAAAAAGCTGTAATTTGTCTTATTTTTGGTATGTCAGCATATCTCCCGCCTAATCTGATTTCTTCAAATGTATGATTTAGCCTTACACGAAGATCACATTCTATTAACAAAAGCAAATTTTTCTTTCTTTTAAACAATACTTTGTCCGCTTCGGTTATCATATATTTATCTTTAAGTGATTGTAATTTTGGTATTCTTCCACTCCCTGATTTAGCTCTTCTGTAAGCTGTCACCATTTTATTAATGTCCGGCAAAGTCACTACCTCTAAAGCAATATCATGATAATATTTTGCAAATCCTATCATAAATTCAAAGCTATATTTTATCGTTTTATTCCTTTTCATTTTCATTAGCTTTTCCTGCGCTTTAATCCTCTTTAGATTCAATTTCTTTTGGTTTAAGCACTTCTGGCACATCAATACTCTTCATGTTAACCTGTACATAAGCCTTATCACCATTTTTCATGGAAGGAGTCCCCACTTCAGCCCTAACTTCATTCACAGTGTACCCACCTACCTGAAACATCTTACTAATGTAATTTGCCTTAGAATCTAAATTATAGCTTAATAATGCTTTAATATTCAAATTAAGTTTAGTCAACCTTCTCTTACTAGGTCTTAATAACTTCTTATTAAATTCACCTTCAATCTTTGCATTTAATGGTGCTACTGTATCCGATATAAAACCTAACTGGAAAGACTCCACGTTAGAATAAGTAAGGTTAGCGTCATCAAATACTTTACTCGGTGCTACACCAAAGAACCTACATATCTCTATTACATTAAACTTCCTGGTCTCTAACATCTGAGCATCTTTCGGGTTTACATTTACAGGGATGAATGTTAATCCACCTTCCATAACTGCTATACCCCCAGGAACACCTGCTTCAACATCAAAAGCTTCTGCCCAACTAATCTTCATATCCTTAGCTTTATCTTTGGTCAATTTACCCTCTACCTGTAATATGGCATTCATATTAGCACCGGAAGCAAAGAATCCTTTAGCTGATTTCTCTGAATAAACCGCTAGGTTTAACGTGTCGACAGCGTTTTGAAGAACAGAAACACCTATTAAACCATTATCAGATTTATTAATGATATGGATCATATCCTCCTCCTGAACTATAATAAAGCCATCTGGTAGCCCACCTGCCTCATAATACCTACTTGGCCCAACTTCATAATAGCTACTATTATCTTTCCTTAAAAATCTACGTACATTCGAAGTAACAAGCTCTAATGATATAGGATCACCTACACCATCCCTATGTATTATTATAAAACCATTACCCCAAAGTAATACTCTTGATATTAAAGCTTTCATGAGTATGAATCGTGAATACAATACATTAGGTTCTACGTTTAACATATAGGAAACTTTATGAAAAGGATTATCCTTCCAGCCAAAGTTTCCACTATGTTCCAGTACATCCCATTTCTCAGAAGCTATAGCGTCACTAATCACCTCTACACACCTGTATACAGTGCTCAGTTGAGTAGCCTCACTAATATTCATCGGGGTAAGTGTCGAACTATAAGGTAAACCTAATCCAGTAGCAGGTCCTATATTAATAGCTCGCTTCTCAATGAAAGCATCATACGCCCTCTTAAATCTATTTTTTATTGCCATTGTATTTTAATATATTTCTGTGCCTTTATGACCAGCTGAAAATTTTAAATAGGCTGCCAAAGCCTGTAACATGCTTATTACACCATCGATCTTTTTCTTTTCACTATTCTTTAGTGGTTTAACATTACCATTTTGGTCAACTCTTAATATTACATTCCTTAAACAATACCTGGTTATAGGGTTTTCGTCTATTAATATTTTACCAGATAACATAAGTCTCTCAAATTCCCGGGTACAATTATTGAAATTTGCAATAGTTTGACTGAATGGTTCTAAATTTAAACCTTCATCTGTACATTGTATTGCCCAGGCATTAGCATTATATATGTCATAAAATACATTAAGTAAATCACACATATTAGCTACTTTTAACATATCTTTTGTGATATGGTCGTAGTCTGTAACGTTGCCGGATGTAGTTTTTAAATACTTTCCCCTCACCCATTGATTATATAAATTTTTATCTGCATGAACCCGGGCCGTTAAAGTTTCAGCTGGAATATAATAATCAGTAAAAAAATGATAAAATCCATCTCTTACAAACAGGTAACTACAGGCCGTTAAGTCAACATTACTGGCTAAGTCAACTCCGCTAAAACATTCTTCACCTTTGAAATCTTCAATTTTTAATTTCTTAGTAGCCTTAATTATATAATCATCCGGGATCCACGTAATAGCAGAATCACACCAAAGATTAATATTTTTTGTTTTTACAGGTACTTCATCAATCGGTGCATTTATTGCTTGTTGTACCTGAGTTTTTATAAATGATTCAGTCACTGTAACATCTAAATTTGGATTAGATTTAATCCACACCTTTTCATCCTTCCAGTCATCCTCTTCATCAATCGCAAATATAACACCAAAAAAAGAAGGGTCTTGTTTAGCACCACTTAGTATTTCAGTAGTAATAGTACGTAATTCGTAACAAGGACTTGATTTATCAAAGCCTGCTGTGGTAATTGTAATAAGCAGTGGGTTCTTTCTCATACCCATAGATGATCTTAATACGTCCCTAACCATTGGTGTCGGTGCACTATGGTACTCATCCACTACACCTAAGCTACAATTATAACCATCCAGCTTACTAGAATCGGCTGCCAGTACCCTTATAAAAGAATCTGTTTGATTATATTCAATATCCTTATACCTACTCTTTAACTTCTTATTATCAGGGTCTATGCTCTTAGCAAAGCCATTAACCATCCTGAATCCTATTTTTGCCTGATCTAAACTATTAGCAGTAAACAATATTTCACCACCGAATTCATCATCATCGATCAAATGATATAAACTTAAAGCAGCTACTAAAGCAGTCTTACCTTGCTTCCGGGCCATCTCTAAGTATGCAGTTTGAAATCTTCTAGTACCACCATTATTATTATAAAACCCATATAGATTATAAAACCCATATAGATTAGCTATTATAAACAACTGCCAGGGTTGTAGTATAAAGTGTTCACCTGCATAAATACCTGTAAAATGTTTCAACTTCTTAATAAATTTTACTACATGCTCTACTTTATCCTTCTTAAATTCAAATTCTGGATTATTTAAGTCTTGTTCAAAGCGTTTAATTGCGTTCTTTAAATGAATACCTGACGGTATAGTACCATCATTGATTTTTTTACAATAATTAAGAACTTCATCTAAAAACATTATTTATTTCGTCTCAACCGATCAATTAATAATTTGACACTATACCCTACTCCCGAACCAATAATAGCCAGAATTACTGTAAAAATAATGACATCCGGTGAAGGTATAGCCTCCATAGTTATCTTTGCAACTGTAAGTCCGGCTGCACCACCACCGGCCGTAGGTATATGTTCAGTTATATTTGTTAATTTCATTTTTTTAAAATTACCTTATTACCATGCGCATATAATCGTGTTGTATAATGTTTGCAACATCCACTTTTGCCATAGTTTATAATTTTATCTCATTCCTTCATCTTCTAAAAATTTGGTTAATTTTTCTCCCATAGCTTCAATATCTTCATCTGTAAATCCTTTTTCAATCATATTAGATTTAAAATTTTCCCAATTTTCTGATATGAAATTTTCCATATCACTTATAATTTCCAATATATCTGATTTGATTGTTGTCATATTAAAGCATTATTACGGGGGAGGCTTTTACTCCGTCGAGTTGTACGTATTACCTCCCCCTCTTTTTGGTTGGTTTTAAAGCATTATTTCAAAGTGTCCAATATCTAACCAATTTTCATCATCAAGCCTGTCATTCTGATTCCAGTCAAACCCACAACGTATTTTATGATCCATAGCACCATAATCATAAAGCATTTGAGCTATACCTAAAACATACCCGGAATAAGCTATCATATTTTCCCGGTCCGTATACAATGTTGGATAAGGAACTGAATCCACAGCCATAGAGGGCGTTTGATTATGCTTGCTATTGGGCCATTGAACTTTACTTAATTTTTTGGCAAACTTTTTATTCTGTTCTTTTTTGTTTCTTCGACCAGTTATAATGGTATTATCCCAGTTTTTAATAATAATATTGAACAGAGTTTGTAAATCAGCATGGCACTCAGATAAATTACTCGATGATTGTTTGCTATAATTTGACATTTTTTTTCATCTGATAAAAACACTATAAACTTAATACAATTATTTGAATAAAAAAAATCCGGTAGCCAAACCTCAACAAGGCCTGTTTGCCGGATTTTATTTAACGATATTCTTCTGTAAATGACTGAATATTAGAAGGTAGTAGCACCAACTAATATCGTCAATCCCTTTTAATAATCAAACCACAACGCCTGGCTACACCTGACAAAACAAGTCTCAAATATCGTCAATCCCTTTTAATAATCAAACCACAACATATAAGGCAATATCAACTCTTTACCGCAATCTGATCTTAGCTCGACCACAGGTTTAACTTAATATTCAAGTTCTGATAAAAACACATAACTAAGACCGCTAACTTTATTCTTGCATATTTCTGCCTTTCGGGATTGCTTGGACCAAGTTGTTAGTTGTTGAACAGAGCCTGGATTTACAAGATTTCACTATGCTTTTATCTGATGCTTTTTGTTTCAAAGTCGATATAATCACTTTATGCTGTAGCCAGTTCTTGAACAGCTATGTTTTATCCCCATTGATCTGCCATTGCTTTTGCAATTCCGGGGAATGTTTTACTTCTTAATTCAGACCTCTTTGGTCCAGGTGCCATTTTCCATATTCTCTGTTCCCTGCCACTTACAATATTAGTAGGTCTTAATAATGGCAATCCTTTTAACCACAAACAAGTAGCTTTAGTTTCTCCATGTCCAAACTGCCAGGGTTGAATAATCTGATCTGGTTTTCTATATACAGTACTCATTATCCCTATTGGATTTTCGACTGCTATTTTGGGTATAGGTGCACTTATTAGCTTCATAAAAAAATCAATTCCTTCCTGTTGCCTTCCATCTTTGCGTTTCTCTTTAAACCACCTGGCACCACTAACAGCCAAGTGAGTGCAAGGCGTAAAGGATATCATCATATCCCAATGTGACTGTTTTCTTAATCTTTGGAATGGTAAAAATGCACCAACCACATCTGTCCAGTTCATCACTTCCAGAACATCTTCTTGGATATGCCATTCAGGATGTCCTCCACTGCAAGGCAAAAGATCACAACTAAATGCTTCGTGTCCACGTTTGCGGAACTCGATACATACTGCCTGAGATTCTTCACATGCTATTAGTATTTTCATGTTTGCCTGTGGTGTATGTCCCTGTGAGCTTTTTTGTGGCATGGAATACATAGGCTAATTAAATTGTCATAATCAAAAGCCAGTAGTTCTATACTGGAAGGTATGTTAATATTAAATGGAACTATATGGTGAATATCCTCAGTTATGCTTGTTTTATCTAATCCGGCACATTCTTCACATACAGGATCGTTCTTAAACTTTAATTTTCTTACACGCTTCCAACGCCGATCCTGATATACTACTTGAAATGCAGTCTTATTATATGTAGTATCTCTTTTTTTTGGTTTACCTAAATTGATTGTTGGCATAATATTTATTTGTTTTCATTTCTCTTGATTTAATTCATTTAGGTATTCATTAAGCTTTTCATCTGCTATTCTGTCAAACTCCCGGCACCATTTATAATACATTTCCAAAAATTCATTTAGCTTTCTAATCTTAGCTTTCATCCTTTTGGGAAACATTATTATTCTGATAATGAGTTCGTTCATTTCTCTTGGTTTTGTTGTTTTTAATTTCAGATTCTATTTCAATCATTCTTTTTCTCGCCACTGATTTTCCTTGCCAATTCAGGTTTTTGTACACAGAAAGTAAGTAGTCCCACTCTCTACTTAATTCTTCCTTTTTTATTCTCATTTTTAAAGCCCTCTGCTGCACGATCTTTTTGTTTTAATACTGTGATTTAAGCTCTTTTAGCTCTTTTTGACCGATTTCCGGTTTTTTGACCTATCCTAAAGCCCTCTACTGCATGTTGTACAAAGGCAGCCTCAGCTGCTCCTGCAGTAGCATTGGCTGTATTTGTTATTCTCAGATAAAATTCAAATCCGTCAGGAGGACTAGCAGAAGCCCGCTCAATAGTAATAGTTGCACCAGTCACATCTTCAAAAGCTGAAAATGTTG